>Ga0265292_1000232_pt1 | contig 96131 bp, 103 predicted proteins | sample Munlanlewell296A_FD_189080 | JGI IMG/M metagenome (GOLD analysis project Ga0265292, IMG submission 189080) | Leachate microbial communities from a municipal landfill in Southern Ontario, Canada - Leachate well 296A | ecosystem: Engineered > Solid waste > Landfill > Unclassified | place: Canada...
CAACACCGCATTCAATAAACTTTTCTGGAAATTTTTTAGCAAATTTACCAAGATGCAGAGAGGTCTTAAGATCGGCATTAACCACATAAATTTTTGGGTTGCGGATAGCCAACTTGACCAGAGTGTCGCCGAAAGCTTCACGGATAGATTTATTGAGATTTTTGGAGTTCATTTTGGGCTAAGTGGTAAAGCTTTTCGGAGAGATTTTTGATATCGTGATAGTGGTAATCGTATTGCATGAAAGAAATCCCCTTCCCGAGAATGGTTTTAGCGATGATACAGTGAGGATAATCGGATTTGGCTGATTTTTTCAGAGCCTGAATGATTTTGGGGAAATTATGGCCGTCGACTGTGGTGACCGTCCAACCAAACTGAATATATTTGGCGGCCAGATTGCCCAAGGGCATAATATCGTGAGTCGAACCGTCAATTTGATACTGATTGTAATCAATAATGTTTATCAGATTACCAAGCTTGTATTTGGAGGCAAACATAGCGGCTTCCCAAACTTGACCTTCCTGATGTTCACCGTCGGAAGTAAGACAAATGGTGGTGTGGCTTTTATCGCCGAGAGCTAAACCGGCGGCAAAAGATAGACCCTGGCCAAGAGAACCGGAGGAGTATTCAACTCCGGGAACTTCGGTGGAAACGTGACCCTGAAGAATGGAACCGAAAGAAGAATAGGACGGAAATAAATCCTTTGGAAAATAACCGGCATTGGCTAAGACAACGTAAAGAGCCGGACAAAGATGGCCGGCGGAGAGTATAAAATGATCTTTTTTGAAATCAAAAATTTGGGAAAAATAGACAGCCGTTATAAGATCGAGGCTGGAGAGAGAACCGCCAATGTGGCCGCCGCCAGATTGATAGATCAACTCGAGAAGATCAATGCGGAGTTTCTGACTAGTTTGGAAAAGAGGATGCTTGAACACAGAATAAGTATAGGGGAAATGCGGTAAAATTAGCAACCATGGAAGATTTTTATAAAAAGTATCAAAAAGGGATAAGAGCATATGTGGCTAAAAAGATAGATGATGAAGGAACGGCAGAAGAGTTGACCCATGATATTTTGTTGGCAGGATATGAAGGACAAAAAGACTTTCGAGGAGAGGCAAACGAATTTTCCTGGCTGTGCGGGATTGCCAATCATAAAATAATTGATTATTACCGAAAAAAGAAAATTAAAACCATTTTGTTTTCAGCCAGTCCGATATTTGAAGAAATTGCCGATAAAGCCTTAACGCCGGAAAGAGATGCATTGAAAAATGAATTGAAAGAAGAAATAAAACAAACTTTTTCGGATTTAAACGAAGGGTATGAAAAAATTCTGCGACTAAAGTATATAGACGGCCTGAAGATAAAAGAGGTGGCCAAAGTTTTGAAAACCAGTATTAAAGCAGTGGAGGCAAAACTGATCCGGGCAAAGAAAAAATTCAGGCTGGCCTGGAACTATGACGATAATAAAAAGACTCGACAAGATAGGTAAATTATTTTTTTTGATAACGGTGAGACAGGGATGGAAATTGGGACGAAATTTGTATTTATTAGTAAGAGAGCCGGATCAAACGATCAGAAGTTTGTGGAAAGATAAGGATAAGTCGCAAATATTTTTATTGACGATAGTATTTTTGGCGCCGATATGGGGCTATTTTGGACTGAGAATAGGCTGGGATGAACTCCGATACGGATTTATCAAACCGGGATATGGAGGAGTATTTTTAGGAGCAATAGGAATGGAAATAGTAATATTTTTACTTTTGGGTTATTGGATTAATCGAGTCAGAAAAAACAGATGAGTATTTTTAGTAATTTGAGAGAAAAAGAAGCAAAGTTGAGATTTACCGGACAAATTGATTATTATGACCAATCGATTAGGTTTGGAAGCCGACGAATACCCCGAGAAATACTAGAAGGGACACCCATGGGAAAAATGTTTAATTTTATGGAGATTCAGGCTGAAATAGCAAGAGAACCATTAAAAACCCGACATTCTGATGCGACAGCAAGACAAAATATAAATAGTTTAAGACAAAACGCGGAGGAAGTTTGCCGGTCTACTACTAAGAATAGAGACTGGCTGGAAACAACAAAAGGATGGTTACTAGAATGGGAAGAAAGAAATCTAGTTGTGGACGTTCCCGAAGTGCGAGAAATGGCAGAAGTGGAAATAGAATAGGTTATAATTTGCAAGGATGCCAAAATGGTCAACAGCGGTGATGTCAAATTGGGCGATAAAAAGGCAGGTTTATCACCGATTAAGTGAGGGTGAACTGCAATGGGCGTTTGAGGGTTATCAAAGAAGAGAGGCGTCCACGCAGAAAGATTGTCTGAATTTTGTAAGATCAACTAATAACGAGGAAATCGGGATAACGGCGAGCCAAAAATCAGGGGAAAAATGGCTGGTGGTATCGGTGTGGAGAAGAAAACTTTACTAAAAGATAGGTAGAGTAAAATAGGTTATGAAATTGAATGAATGCAGAGGTAACGGTCCGTTAAGACAAGCTACTTTGGCACTTTTGTTTAAAAATAATCAAATATTGTTGGCAATGAAAAAAAGAGGTTTTGGACAAGGCAGAGGAAACGGGTTTAGAGGGAACAATAGAGTTGAAAGCGATAAAACACAAAATGGATTATAATGAAGACCAAAAAATGCTTGAGGATAAATATTTTTTAGTAGTTAAAGTGACCGATCTTAAGGGTGAGTTAACGGAGGAGTTTGAGGGCGGAAAGAATAAATGGATGACAGTTAAGGAAATAACGGATTGGGAGAATTTATTTGACGGAGTGCAGGAAAGCATTGATTTAACGGAAGAAAAAAAACTTGATTTTGTGGAGACAAAATATGTGGTGAAGGGATACTAGAAACGAATAGTATAAAATTCGGTAGTGAAAGATAAGTTCATTGCCAGTTGTAAAGAATTGCTAAGCGCCTATAAACAAGGTTTGTTGGGCAACTGTACCATGCCGGAGGACAGCAACCCCGGATTTAATAGAAAGGAAAAAGAATGGAGATTGGCTTATTTTACTTTGCCAATGAGTTTAAATTATCAAAGAGATAACTATAAATTATGGGAAGCAGCGCTAAAAACCTATAACGACGACCAAACGAGAGAGGTGTTTGAGGTTGAAAAAGTCAGCAAGTTATCGACGGAAGAATTAAGAAAAAAAATGATGAAATATAAAGTGGCCTTGCAACCAAATAAACACATAAATACATGGAAAACAATTTCAGAAACAGTTTTTAACAACTGGGGAAGTTTTAGTAATTTATTTGAATCGACAAATAATGATTTAGAGATTATTAAGGAGTGGGTGCAAAAAAAATATAAGAAAGGGTTCCCTTACCTGTCAGGGCCGAAAATTTTTAATTATTGGAGTTTTATTATCAGTACTTATGGACAAGTTCCTCTGAAAAATAAACAGTTAATTGAAATTGCACCGGATACTCATGTAACTAAATGTTCGGTAGTTTTAGGATTAATTACTCCAGCAGAAGCAGAAAAGTTAAGTAAAGATGAAATATCAAAACGATGGAGAGAAGCGTTAACGGGTTCGAGAATCAGTCCAATTGAAATGCATCCACCGCTTTGGTTTTGGAGCAGAAATGGGTTTAAGTATAAATTAAAAATTTGAGAGTTGGACTTTGTTGCCCAAAAGTAAAGATTATAACCTGATTATGACCTGTTTTGGGATCGATAAAGAGATTAGAAGAATCGGAAGAGTTATTCAGTCAACAGATCGTCGAAGTTGATATACATTTCATTTATTTTGTTCTCTAGAATTTGATTATTTTTTATTTCTTCAATAACTCGCTCGATCTCATCGTACATGGTTTTCCTGCCACCAGAAATACCGTCAATAAAATTTCGGATATTATCAGTATCCGGTTGTTTTTGGATGTATTGTTTTAGGAGCAAGTGCCATCGTTGGACATCTTCTGCTTTCAAGTTGTACGAAAGTTCTTCGGGATGTATTTGATCAAAATAACCAGAGATTGTTTTCCAGTCCTTGATTCTGTCGTAAAATAGAATATCTTCGTAAATTTTTATGGCTTGGGTTGCATAAACAGAATCAGGGATAAGGGGATATATATTGTGTTTACGATAGAAGTTTTCTCTGATTCTATCTACTAATGAATGAAACTTTACACCGGTTGTAAATGATGATTGGACTATTACTTCGGCCAAATTATTCTCATGTGAATGGGTTTTGTCTCTGTCGGTTATCCCCAGATAACGAATATCTGGAAAACTTGTACCAACAAAAAAGGCTGCTTTGTCTTTTACGTTAAATAGGCGGTCAAATACTTTATAGGTAAGGACAATGTGAGTTATGGGTGCAGCCACAGCTTATTGTAACAAAATTATTTGTACCTATCTTTCCGTATTTTTATTTTGAGACCCGGGCGGGAGTTGAACCCGCCTGAAAGGTTTTGCAGACCTCTGTATAACCGCTTTACTACCGGGTCGAGAACTGGTCTATTTTACCAAAACAAGGATATAATTGGGCCATGGCAATAAATAATGACCCTGATATTCACCAAAATGTAATTTGTGCCAATATCTTTGTCAGAAAGGATGATAAGTATATGCTGATTAGAAGATCACCCTTGAAAAAATGGTTGCCAAATACCTTACATCCAATTGGAGGGAAGGTTGAGCTAAACGAAAATCCATATATAGCGGCACAAAGAGAAGTGTGGGAAGAGGCTGGAGTTAAGGTAAAAAATATGAAATTAGAGGCGGTGATATTGGAAATTAGTCCGGTTAAAGGTGATCCGACCAATTGGTTAATTTTTCATTTCACGGCTGATTATGAATCAGGAGAAGTAAAACAAAGCGAAGAAGGAGTTTTTGAATGGCACACGGTGGAAGAAATTAAAAAAGATAAATTATTTCCATCGGTTAGGGCAACAATAGATCACATTTTAAATAAAAATGACGGAACGGTGTTTGCAACGATAAAATACGATGACGAAAAACAAAATATTGTAGAAATTAAAAAAGATCTTTGTACAGTTTAGATTTTCGTCTATTTGCCTTTGATCAACAGTCCACCCCATTCAACCAGAGTAAAACCACGGCGAGGGACGGAGGTAAGAGATTGAGGAATCAGGGGTCGGGGTTGTTGAAGACCTTCAAACTCTAAAAAGATTCTAATAACAGTGTCGGGGCGGGGATTAACGGCGAGAGGAGCTAAGCGGTTCATGTCAGCAGTGTTAAGCCAGGTAAGACGGACATAAGGAGTTTGTGGAAGCCTTGACTGCCAGAATTCCATAAAGTCAGCTGATTCTTGAGTGTTGAGACCAAGTTGAGAAAGTTGAGATTTTAGAGTTCTAATTAAGTTTTGTTGGGAAACAACAACACCACGATTTTGATAGTCGGGGTAAGTCCCCCAGCCCATACCTTCCCAGAAAAGATAGGGGTAGGATTGGTTTTGGTAAGTTAAGTTGCCGGAAGGTTTAGCTAAAACTGTCCAGCCATCGGAGGGATAGAGAGGATCACTTTGGGACATATCAGCACCAACTTTGACGTTAATGACGGTATCTTGAGTTGGATAAAGATAAATAACAGGTTTACCGCATTCAACCATAGGCGCGTATTGGCTGTTAACATAAACAATCCAGTCGCCACTTAAGTCTTGGTACAAAAAGTGATTATGAGTTTCGTTATATTGATCGATGCTCATGATGGGCGGAGCAGATGGATAGTCACGACCGGTTTTATAGTTATCGTATAAAACCTTAAGTAATTCGTTTTGAATGTTTTTAATCTGATAAATTTTTTTGTCCGGGGAATAAGTAACATTGCCGACTTCCTGTTTTTCAATGAGGAGAGAAGAGTTGGCTTTAATGACGGTACTGGCGGTACCAAGGCCGCATTGGAAAGGAATACCGGGTTCAAATTGGTCTTTATTAATACCACCCGAAGTAAAGGTGACCCGGGGAACTTTATCATCGCTGGTAAATCCAGTATCGAGACGATAACTTAACAGGGTAAAATCGGGCAATTTGAGAAATATTTCCCGGCCTAAAATGTTTTGGCTTTTATAGGCATCGGTATAAACACTATAAAAATCACCATGAGGTGAGGTTAAATATTTGACTGGATTTTTGAGTGAGGGAAAAAACTGAGAAGGACCAAGACCGGCCGGAGCGGTAATAAATACCTGATTGCCGACATTAATATAGTCAGGCGGAAGTAAGCCGAGGGTGTCGTAGGAGATAAATTTTATTTTTGTTTTGTCAAAAATATTGTTCAGCTCGTTTTTAGTATCTTTGTCGACAATGAGAGATTCAATGAGGTTATATTGATTTTTGTCTTTAATAATTCGATAAATATTGGTATTTCCCATACCGCCATAAGCAATGAAAGAAACGATCAGCTCAGACCCGGATGAGAAAGTGGCAACTTTGTAAGCTTCTGTTTGTTGCGGTAGTTCTCCGTTTGGGCCGGAAGTTTTTAAAACATCAGGGTTAGATACTTTAACGGGTTTATCAAGCCAGGTGATTTGGCCGAAAGTAGAGTCGGGGACGGAGGTTGGAGCCACAGAAGGAGCGGGAGTTGCGGTGGGGGGAAGCGGAACGATGGCAGTTTTGGGAATTTTGGAAAAATAGCCATAAGCAAAAACAGCGGTAGAGGTTAAAAGAATTCCGATAAGAATTCCGGGAAGAATGGAAAGTTTTTTAGGAGAAGGAGTAATGGAAGGAATGCGAACTTCGGGGGAAGTAATAGGGTCAATGCTGGGGGCTGGAGTGGGGGTTTGTTCTATCATAGATTGATGATAACACTACCGTAATCTAAACTGCTAGAGACAACGGAAAAGTCTGAAGAAAATGAATCAAAAATTGATCGGATTTTGATAAGACGAGCAGGCGAGCGATCAAAGAAAACCTGATTTCCCTGCCGAACGAGAGGAGAAAAAACCAAAGTTAACTGTGAGTTTTTAATAAAACCGGAAATGGCAATGTCGGGAGAAAAGTTAATGGTTAGATGATTTTGGTTTTTAACGATCGAATTAACATCTTTTGTGGGATTCAGAGTAATATCGGCAGTAACATTGTGAGGAAAGGAAAGATTGGGGTTAATTTGATCAACGCCATAAAAAAAGCGATCACCCAGAGAAACGGATTGGTTTTTAGGGTCGATATTTTGAGTAAAAGTAAAAGTAGTAACGGATGAATTTGTTTTTGAAGAAAGAGCTTTTTGATAGGAGCCTATAAAGTGGGTGGTGGTTTCGGTAATCGGGTTACCGGCCAATAAACCGGAATTGGTATGAGAAAAAAGATCAAAAGATGGCGCTTTTTTAGCTTTAGAAAATTGAGTCAAAAGATAAAGAGATTGAGGGCTATCAACTTCAAGTTGATTAAGACTTTGTGCATCAAGATGTTGGAGAGCAAAAAGACTTTTTTGATCGTGAACGTCGGCGATGGCAGCGGGAAGATAATGGGAAAAATCAACTGAAGCAATGAAAAGACAGTCGAAGCGACAGACAGAGTTAATTTGAGTAAATAAATTGTGTAAGTCGGCAAAAGGATATTTTTGACCAATAAGGATCGGAAAAATTTGAGCATTTGGAAAAACGGATTTGAGATCGGGAAGAAGATTGTAAATTGCATGGTCGGATTTGAGAAGATTATTATTAAGGGTAAGACCGGAAATATTTAATGAGTGATCGAAGAGAATTTTGCCATTGGCTAGATCCCAATTAGCATCGGCGTAATAAAGACCGGTTTGATTTGAGGAAAAATGATCAGGACCAATAAGGATAATATGGCGGGTAAAAGGCCGTTTTTGAGCAATGGTTTTGAGGAATTCAAGACGTTTGTCTTTGACGAGGTTGTGGTGAGGCAAAACGACAGAAACCGGTTGAAAATAGATTTTGAAAAAGAAAAAGCCGAAAACCAAGCTGACTCCCAGAAAAAGGCCGAGCAAAAAACGGGGCATATTACTGGCTAATAACTCTGACTTCGCTTTCCCCTCTTTTCTTCTCCAGCCGATTGCCGACTTTCCAATCCCTTTTTGATCTTATTTTTTTAGTTTTGCCATTGTCGAGCTTAAGATAGGCATAATCAACATCATAAACTTCACCGCCGCCATCATCATCGGCCTGATATTTGTGTTCGGTTTTGATTTCAGTAATAGTGCCGGACCATTGCTCGTTTAAAGATTTAAAAACAAAAAAGAGACTAACAACGGCAGCAATACCAAGACCTTTGAGGGTGTTAACTTTTTCGGCCGGATCGGGAACTAAAAGAAAAATGAAAAGAGCCAGGAGAACAAAAATAATCAGCCACCAGGTGAGAGATTTTTTCATACTGAGATTATATTACATAATTTGGAGATGATATGATTTTGGCATGGATGAGTTATTGGTTTTGGTAAATGAAAATGATGAAGTTATCGGAGAAGTGTGGAGAAGTGAGGCAAATAGTAATCCCAAAGCGATACATCGAGAGATTTCGATTTTAATTCATGACAACCAGGAAAAGCTATTATTACAACAAAGGAGCAAAACGAAAAAGATAAAACCCGGTTACTGGACTAATGCTTGTGCCGGACATGTATTAAAAGACCAAAGTCCAGAAGAAACAGCACATAAAGAATTAACGGAGGAATTAGGGTTTAATACGGAATTAAAGTTTATAAAAAAAGATTTTGAGCAACTAAAAAATGAAACCAGATTTGATTATTGTTACCTTGGAGAATATAACGATAAAAAATTTATTTTGCAGGAAGAAGAAGTAGAGCGAGTAAAATTTTTTGACAGAGATGAATATTTAAAGTTGGAAAATACCGGAAAAGTAGATAGCACTTCGATGAAGTGGATTAGAGGGTATTGGGAAATAAAATAAAAACCCCGCCAAAAAGCGGGGTTTGAGAGATCCTTTCGACGTTGCTTCCGCCAAAGGCGGACAGGCGTAATGACGTGGTTTACATGTCCATGCCACCCATACCACCCATGCCACCAGAGGGCATAGCGGGCATCTTTGATTTTTCAGGAATATCGGCAATTAAGACGTCAGTGGTCAAAATCATAGTCCCGACAGAAACAGCGTTAGTTAAGGCTGATTTGGTAACTTTGACCGGATCCAAAATACCAGCTTTGGTCATGGAAACCATTTGACCGGTGAGGGCATTGTAGCCAAGATCCGATTTGGGATCAGCGGCAATAGCGTCACGGATTTTGCTGAAGATAAAACCGGGGTCTTCACCACAATTTTGAACCAATTTGCGGATTGGCTGTTCGAGAGCGTAACGAAGGATGGAAATACCAACACTTTCTTCACTGGATTCAGTTTTGACTGAATCAAGAGCCTTGGCGGCCTTGAGAAGAGACACGCCGCCACCGGGGAGAATGCCTTCTTCAATGGCGGCTTTGGTAGCGTCGATAGCGTCTTTAACGCGTTCGAGGCGTTCTTTCATTTCAACTTCGGTTGCTCCACCGACTTCGATGACAATAGCACCGCCAACTAGTTTGGCAATTCTTTCTTGTAATTTTTCTTTGTCGTAATCAGAAGTAGTTTTGTCCATTTGAGCACGAAGCTGGGAAACCCGAGATTTAACATCGGCAACCGATCCGGCACCGCCCAAAACACGGCACTTGTCTTTGTCGGCAGTAACGGAGTCAGCACGACCGCAATATTCGGCAGGATCAACGTTGTCAAATTTGGCACCGACATCTTCAGAAATGACCTTGCCACCGGTAAGAGCAGCAATGTCTTCGAGCATCGCTTTGCGGCGATCACCAAAGCCAGGAGCTTTGACAGCCAGGGTATTAAAAGTGCCACGAAGTTTGTTGACTACCAGTGTAGCTAAGGCTTCACCGTCGACTTCGTCGGCGATAATGACAAAGTTTTTGGTTAATTTAACCAACTTTTCCAAGAAAGGCAGAATGTCTTGAATGGAGCTGATTTTTTTGTCGGTAATAATAATGTAGGGATTTTCGATAATAGCCTCCATCGATTCAGTATTGGTGGCAAAATAAGGAGATAAAAAGCCCTGATCAAATTCCATACCGGAGGTTTCTTTAGTTTCGAGCCCAAGACCCTTGCCTTCTTCGGCGGTAATGAGACCATCACGACCGACTTTAATGACAGCATCGGAAATTTTTTTACCGATTTCACTATTACCAGCGGAAATGGTGGCGACGTGTTCGATGGAAGCTTTGTCGTCGATTTTAATTTCTTTTTTCATCGAATCGAGCTCGGCCAAAATAGCTACTAAACCTTTTTCGAGACCGTTTCGGATCATCATGGGATTGGCGCCGGCAGCCACATTTTGAAGACCTTTATTGGCGATAGCCTGGGCTAAAAGAGTGGCGGTAGTAGTGCCGTCACCGGCAATGTCGTTGGTTTTGGAAGCGGCTTCTTTGATAAGCTGGGCACCCATATTTTCATAAGGGTCTTTAAGCTCGATTTCCTTGGCAACAGAGACACCGTCGTGGATGATCGAAGGACCGCCCCATTTTTTGTCGATAGCGACATTGCGGCCTTTGGGACCGAGAGTAGTAACGACGGCATTGGCTAAAATGTTAATGCCGTTGAGAAGAGATTGGCGGGCATCCTGCCCGAATTTTAATTGTTTAGCCATAGATTTAGAAAAATCCCTCTAAATCTCCCTTTGAAGAAAGGGAGACTTGTTAGATTATTTGGTTAATTTTTAACATTTAATAAAAAATAAATTACTTAATGACAGCCATTATGTCGTCGAATTTTAAAATTAAGTATTCTTCGGTACCATCTTTATATTCTTTGCCGCCCCATTCACGGTAAACAACAACGTCGTCAACGGCACAGGGAGCAGAAATTTCCCGTTTATCCTGATAAACAGAATCGCCAACGGCTAAAACAGTCCCTTGTTGGGGCTTGTCTTCGTGAGAATCGGGTAAAACGATACCGGAAGCAGTGGTTTTATCCTGTTTTTGAGGCTTAACTAAAAGGTAACCGGGGACGGGATGAATACGGATAGTTGATTTGGACATAGATGGTTAATTAATAAATAGCACTAAATTTTTCGACTGCTAATATTATAGCGAGGAAGGGGGTTTGGTCAAGGGGCAAAGTGGTAAAATCGGAGAAATGCCAAAAGAAAACAGAACAGAAAGGTACGGAAGGGCGTTAGCTAACTGGATTAATTTTACGATAGGATCAATCCCAGAGACAGAGAAAACTGTCTACCGGCAAACAGTTATCGAGGGGCTAGAAAATTTTGCAGTAGTACCAAGAAAAAGAGGCGAACCAAATGGAAATTCTTGTGAACTTGAAGGCATGGAGGAGATTGAGATAAGAAATCCGGAAAATTTAGTGAAAATAATACGGGAGGGAATTCACTTGATGTATCAAAAAGATATAGCAAGAAGAGTGGTGAAGGCAACACTGCAGGAACTTAAGAGGGGTAAAATTGATCAATGAAATTAGTAAAAACAAAACTTGACGGAAGAGAGTTTTGGTATCGGGAGGATGACAGGTATATCGGGCAAAGAATTGCCTTAGAAAAATATGAGCCGTATTTGACGAAATTGATTTTGGAAAATATTGATATTAATAGTATGGCGGTGGATGTGGGAGCAAATATTGGCTATTACACGGTATTATTGGCGAATAAAATTAAAAATGTCTGGGCGGTGGAACCGGAAGAAAAAACATTTGAAATATTAACGAAAAATTGTGAAGAGTTAAAAAATGTAAATTTAATAAAGGCGGCGGCCGGGAGTAAGGATGGAGTAACAGAATTGGAAGTTTCAAAAGAAAATTATGGAAACCACAGGATAATTTCAAATTTCAAATTTCAAATTTCAAAAACAGAAAAAGTAAAAATAAAAAAACTGGGTAGCTTAGTTAAAGAACAGGTTGATTTGATGAAGATTGACGTGCAGGGATGGGAAAGCGAGGTGATAAAAGGAGCGAAAGAGTTGATAAAAAAATACAAACCGACGATATTTTTTGAATTGTCAAAAAAGGAAAATTATGACAAAGATAAAAAAATGTGGATATTTTTAAAAAATATTTATAAAAATATTTATTTTATTGATGAATATATTCAAATTTATTATCCGGTAAGTTTTGAATGGGTAAAAAAGTATGTAGAGAAAAAAGAACAGGGCAATTTGGTGGTATTTCGGGAAAACAATTTGGAAACAAAATGGGGAGGAATAAAGGATTTTTGGCCGAAAAAATGGATAAAAAGAATTATCGGCAGACTGGAAACTTAAATAGGATATAATTTTGACATGGCAAAAATCAAAAACATCAAAGCAAGAGAAATTTTAGCGTCGGGAGGAGAACCGACTTTAGAAGCTACAGTAATTTTAGAGAATGGAACTGTGGGCGAAGCGTCAGTCCCCTATGGGGCATCGGCAGGAAGCCATGAAGCAACAGTACTTTTTGACGGCGATAAAAACCGGTATAACGGCAAGGGAATGTTAAAAGCGGTAGCTAATATTAATGAAATTTTAGCCAAAGAAGTGGTGGGGATAGAAGCCGAAGATCAAAGAAAAATTGATGAAAAAATGATTTTAATTGATGGAACGGAATATAAGTCCAAAATCGGAGGCAATGCGATGCTGGGAGTATCCATGGCTGTGGCCCGAGCGGCGGCCGAGGAAAAGAAACTACCGTTATATGAATATTTGAGAAAATCTTTTGGAACGGATAATGAAAAAATAAAATTGCCAAGACCGATGACCGTGATGATTGAAGGAGGAAAACATGCCGATAATTCGACCGATTTACAGGAATATATAGTGTCAATGCAACTGAACGACAGTGCCTCGGAAAATATCAGAAGAGAAATGGAAATATACGGAAAACTTAAGGCGTTGTTTAAAGAAATGAGACTGAATATTAATGTCGGAAATGAAGGTGCGTTTGCCTATGCCGGAGTAAAACAACCGGACGTGACGATAACCGGGGCGTTTGCACCATTGGCGATGAAATCAAACGAGGAGCCGCTTGGGTTATTATTAAAAGCAATTGAAATGGCCGGGTATAAACCGGGAGTAGAAGCGGCATTGTCAATTGATGCGGCGGCATCGGAATTTTTTGAAGATGGAAAATATCACTTGAAAACGGAAAACAGAGTGTTAACCGGAGATGAATTAATTGATTATTACGTATCGTGGCTGAATAAATATCCGATTGTAACGATAGAAGATATGATGGCTGAAGATGATTGGGAGAATTGGGTAAAACTGACAGCCAAGGTCAACGGCGAAGCGACAGTGATTGCCGATGATTTGACGGTAACCAATGTTAAAAGATGGCAAAAGGCAATTGAAATGAAAGCGGCGACGGCAATCTTGATTAAATTAAATCAGGCGGGAACAGTGACGGAAACAGTCGATTGTTGTCTGTTGGCCAAAAAACACGGATTAATGACAGTACCGTCACACCGGGGTGGTGGCGAAACAAATGATACATTTATGGTCGATTTGGCGGTAGCGATGGGGAGTGAATATATCAAAGTAGGTCCAACGCGAGGTGAAAGAGTCTGCAAATATAACAGACTGATGAGAATAGAAGAAGAGCTGAAGGGCTAGATTTCGTACTGAAAAAATTGATCGTAGGGAATAGTCCAGGAACAGGCATCAGATTCGGTTGCGTTTTCCATAATTTTTCGGAATAAGCGAATAGAATTGCTGCTACCGGAAATGGCAATATGGGTATCTTTGCCGGAATAATTAGCTTTTAGGTCGTCGATAAAAGATTGGAGGCGGACTTGAACGTCAGCATAGCTTTCCCCGGCCGGGGGGCGATCAGTCCAACCGCGGTGCCATTTATCAAACTGCTCTTGACCATATTGGCCGATAATTTCCTGATGAGGATGACCGGAAAGATCACCATAATTTCTTTCCAAAATACGGTCATCGACAATAGTTTTTTGACATTCGGGATGATATTGGAGAATGATCTTCAAAGTTTCCTGACAGCGTTTAAGATGGGAAACATAAGCCAAATCGATTTTTTTGTCCTGAAGAAGAAGAGAAAGGCCTTGTGCTTGCTGCCGACCTAAATCGGTAAGATTGGATTCCAGCCAACCGGTAAAAACTTTATTTAAATTGTAATCAGTTTGACCGTGACGAAAAATGTAGATGGTAGACATATGCTTAATTTTTAATTTATAATTTTTAATTTTCAAGAGGATAAATGTAGATAGTATTGTCTTTGAGCTTCCGGGAGCTTTTCAATAGAGTAGCGGAGGGCCGTGCGGGGAAGACGGGTGGCATACTCGTCAAGAAAATTTAGCAGGGTTTTTAAGTCGCACTTACCGACCTCGCGGAGCATCCAACCGACGGCTTTATGGAGGAGATCTTCGGGGTCATTAATGAGAGTCTTACTGATAGCTAAAGTGTCGCCAAACTGACCGTTTTTGATAAAAGTAAGGGTGGAAATGATGGAAATACGGCGTTCCCATATGCTTTTGGATTGGGACAAAGTTGTTAGTATTGATCTATTTATTTGTTCTAAAAGATAAGCGCCGACAATATTGAGAGCGGAAATGTCAACCAGATCCCAATTGTTGATGCGGGAAGTGTGTTTTAGATAAAAATTAAAAATGCTTTTTTGTTGATTTTTAAATTTGGAAAATTGATGACAAAGGGAGGCGAGAGCGACAGTCCGATGTTCATGATAAGGACTTCGGAGCAATTGATCGAGGTCGGCAAGGGTTAAAGATTGCCAATATTTTTTGACAACCGAGCGGATTTGAGGAACGGTCAGACCTAAAAATTGATCCCCGGCTCCATATTGGCCGGGAGCGGTTTTGAAGAAACGCTTAAAGATTAAAACTTTGGCGGGGTTAGAAAGGGATTGGAGTTCGGAGAGAACATCGTTAATAACCATTTTGGCGGAAGGAGAGGGAGTCGGACCCTCATGTCCTTTCGGGCGCGGGTTTAGCGAACCCGTGGCTTACCATTCGCCGCATCCTTCCAAAAGTAGATACTATTATACTATGCCAGATAGCCTTCGTTATGTTATATTTTATCAATGGCTGATTCCTCAAAAAGTATCAAAATTGACAACTTCGAAGAAATCAACGAGGAAAAGTCTCTTTTTGAGTGGGATGCTCCCGAACGTGCCTTTCAAAAACGGAACCGTGATTTTTGGATTACTGCCATTGCTATTTTAGTTTTAGTCTCGGTCATCCTGTTTTTTATCAAAGAAATGTTTTTAATTATTGCCCTTGGTTCGGTTTTATTCCTCTATTACGTTTTGTCTACTATCCCTCCGGAAAATACTCACTACAAAATCACCAACCGCGGTCTTTATTTTGGTGAAGCTTTTTACCCATGGAGCTGGGTTTCCCGGTTTTGGTTTAAAACCAGTTTAAGTAGCCTTTTACTAGAACTGGAGACCAATCTTCGTTTTCCCCGTCAAATATCACTCGTTATTCACCAAGAGGACGAAGAAATTCTTAAAAAAATTATTCTCAAACGCCTTCCTATGGTTGCCAGTTCTCCTACATTTATCGACAAATTAACGAAGTGGTTTTCGGAACGTCTGCCTTTGGAAAATAGGGAAAAAACGAAGTAATTAAGGTATAATCAGAAAGTTGCACGCGCCCATAGTTTAATGGATAGAATAGCGGTTTGCGGAACCGTTGATCTGAGTTCGATTCTCAGTAGGCGCACCACTTGGAGGGTGGGCAGGATGGTAATGCGCTGGTTTCGAAAACCAGTGTCCGCAAGGACTAACAGGTTCGACTCCTGTACCCTCCGCCAACTGGGAAAAGCGGGCGAATTCAGCAAAATTCGCCAGCCAATATTGCCCTGAAATCCGAAATTTTTATCTTTTAAAACGAAGTTCGAGCCGATATTTTTTAAGAAACTCCTAAATTCATAAGGATTGTTTTTCTTCAATAACATTTTGGCTTGGCTGGCGGATAAAATCATTTCTTTCACAAGTTCGAGCCAATTATTTCCTTTTGATTCAAAATCTTTTAAACCCTGCTCGATGACAGCTTGTTGATTGATAAACAAATTTTTCTTGGTAAGGTATTGTCGGTTGTCAATTAAGTTGTCGAGTCAGAAATTTAGCAGGTCGTCGAGTTTCCGATTGATTTCCACTTTTTGGGATAAAAGATTTTGAATCAATGGTTGAGACTGATTTTTAGCTTGATTGGTTTCTTTGTCCAACTCTACCAACATCTTTTTTACCCAGTCTTTAGGCAAAGAAACTTTTTGAATTTTGATTTTGATTTGGTTGATCAATTCTTCCTCTCGCAAATATTTTTCGGGACAATTACCTTTCTTTTTGGTACAACGATAATAGTTGTGGCCTTTTTGAGTTTCGGCAGTAATTAAGCAACCACAGCCACCACACCTCATTAGTCCCGAAAAAATAAACTCGTGTTTACGTTTTCGTTGTTTTTTGCCACGGTTACTCATCACCTCTGCTACTAAATCAAAAAGTTTCTTAGAAATAATTGGCTCATGAACTCCTTTGTATAATTCACCATTGAATCGAATCAGTCCGTAATAAATTGGATTTTGCAACATAAATTGGACACGGGATTCAGATAAAGTTTTATCCTTGTAACTTTTAAGGTTTGACTTAGCGAAAAATCCGGCAATACCTTTCAGGGTACAATCTCCCGATGAGTACATTTCAAATGCCTTTTTAATTAACTTTGCCTTGGGTATATCAATATCAATTCCTTTGGTTTTACGATTATTGATGTAGCCTATCGGTGCAAAAGACGGCCACAAACCATTCTTTAATTTTTGTCTAATTCCTCGCCGGATATTTTCGCTTAAATTGTCAACATAATATTTACTCTGACCAAAGGCAATATTTAACATAAACTTTCCCTGTGGAGTTGAGTCAAACCAAAAAGTGGGAAACTTTAAATCAAGAATTTTCCCCGTGTCCAATAAATAAATGATTTTTCCGCCATCAATAGAATTTCTTGCCAATCTATCAGGGTGCCATGCAACAATGCCCTGCGCTTCGCCCTTTTCCATTCTTTCAATCATTTGATTAAAAACAATCCTTCCTGGTTTCTTGGCAGTTTTTGCCTCGGTAAACGAGGCAACGATTTCAATTTTTTGAATTGTGGCAAATTCTTTTAATTCAGCAATTTGATCGCCAATACTTTTGATTTGTCTTTCCTCACTGTCAGTTGATTTTCTAGCGTATAAAAAGTATTTCATTTTTTTAAGCCCGCATTTGGCCTTGTTTTAAAAGATAAAAATTTCGGATTTCAGGGCAATATTGGCTGGCGAATTTTGCTGAATTCGCCCGCTTTTCCCAGTTGGCGGTGTGCATTCGAAAAAATTCGAACAGAATTTTTAAATTTATAATGACGGGCGAGGTCGCCCCCACCCGACCTGCCCGCCGTGGTGGGACTGCCCGCAAAAAACAGAGGATTTCAATAAAACTGCCAAAATATCGGCTCAAACTTCTTTCGGGCCAAATGCGGGCCTTTGAAAAAATTAATATTCCACTTTGGCATATTACATTATGGAATATATGATAGTAATTATCAAGATGATGGATAAAACGATATTTACCAGAGAACATAAGCTACTTACCAAACTACTTAGACAAGCCCGAATAGACGCGGGTTTGGATCAAATCCAGGTCGCAAAACTTTTGAAAAAAACTCAATCCTATGTATCAAAAATCGAATCAGGCCAAAGAAGAATTGATATTATTCAACTTAAAGAATTCGCCAGAATCTATAAGAAAAACATTAATTATTTTTTAGATAAATAGATATGGATACCCTTTTAACGAAAAAAGATGCAATAAAATTGATTGGTTTAGATTCAAAAACTTTTGATAACTACTTTCGAAATGCCGATGAATTTACCAGTCAAAAGAGAATTAATGGTAAAGGTAGATTTTTATTCAGTAAAAGTTTGCTTGATAAATGGCTAACTAGTTATGAGTGGAGAACAATTGAACTTACCTACGATGATTATGTGTTGTGTTTAGATTTCGCGTTGGCTCAGCATTTTCGAGGATATGTTCTATCTGATTGGGGTACTGCCAGACAAAGAGAATTTGGTCAAAAAATTACCAATTGGATAAAGGGTCAATTGGCCGAAGTAGCAGTAAAAAAATTTTTTAAGAGGGAATTTAACGCTGATATCGAGCTCGATTTTGGAATTCACAAGAATATCGTACCTCAAGATATTATCAGCGTATCCATAAATGGATCAAAAAGATTACCCAGGGTTGGTATCGGTATTAAGGCCTCAAAACCAAAAAGTTCATATTTAGTTTTGGGAGAAAATGAAATAATTATTTCAGAAAGAAGATCTGACTATTATATTTTTTGCAGGCCGGATATCCCCGATGACCATCTACTTAGACTGACTAAAGAAAAAATAACCAAAATTGTTAGTCAGCAACCCCATTTTGATAAATATAAAGATGATATTCCAAGTTTCGAAAATATATTCTGTGAGATTAGCGGGTGGTGCGGAGTTGATGAACTTGAAAGGGTTACAAGTATTCCAGGTCAAGATTTTACGGGGGTTAGGTATGTTAAAAAATCCGGACACTTACACAAAAATAAATCAGATTGGCAGAGATTAATCGACAAACTTTAAAGACCTAAAAAAGTGATTTTTGTCCGTTGCCATTTCCATTGGTCAGTTTTGGTAGCACCCATTCGTAGGGTATTTTGGCAAATGTTTTTAAGACAGCTTCTACTATGACTTTTGCACCTTTCGGCGGCACTGCCATTCCGATTTGCTTCCTCACACTTTCCTTTGAACCTTCAAACACAAAATCATCAGGAAAAGTTTGTATCCTTGCTCTTTCTCTATTAGTCAACGCTCTGTTTTCATTCCAATGATATACATGCGTTCCTCCTCCACCGCTACCGGTAATAGTATACGATGGTTTGTCTGGATGGAGTCGACGATATATCTGACTCATCCTAGCACCTTTTACATTTAATCTAAGATATTCTGGAATACCTTCATACCATGCGTTTTCTCCCGGGGGAATATATTTTAATCTTTCGATGACTAGTTTACCTTGTCTTGTAGTTTCATGGTTTGGAGCACTTGGACTAATTGGAGGGCTTTCAATGGCCTCTTTTGCTGTCAAGTATTTATTTACGGTTATCGGCTTCGGTACCTTAAACTTAAGTCCTAAATCCTTTCTGATACCTACAATTACCACCCTGTGTCTTGTTTGAGGTACACCATATTCTTCAAATTTATAAAGATGAGCGGTTATTGTATACCCCTTACCTGCATTTTCTAAATCCTCAAGAATTTTTATAAAAGAGTTTCCATCGTTAGCACTTTGTATACCACTCACATTTTCAGCCATAAACCACTGTGGATTGCGAATATTAATAGCTTTTAATCCATAGGTATATAAAGGACCGTATTTCCCATTGAATCCTTTCTGCTCACCGACAACACTAAAGTCATTACAAGGGAAACCAAAGGCTAGGACGTCAAAATCAGGAACATTATTAAAATCAATAGTTTCTACAGGAGCGCAAACAACTTTTGAGGAGGAATCATTATGGTGAATGTTGCGAGCATACGTTTTACAAGTGCTTTCATCTATATCATTGGACCAAACTGGTTTGACTTGGATAAGCTTCCCGAACCGATCAATTACTTGAGCTTGTGTTGCACCTAGAGATAACCCCCCTGGACCACAAAACAACTCTGCAAGTTTGAATGTTTGAGTATTTTTTTTCATAGTAACTTTTTTAGTCTTTTTATTAAATCCCCCTCTTCTCTTGTTTGACATTCCCAAATTATAGACGTTTTCCATCCCAATCTTCTTAAATCTGTTATGGCTAGTCTTTGCAGTAGTAGATTTTTCTGAAGTTTTTCTTTCCAGTAAACTTTATTTGTTTTTGGAACTACACTCTTTTTACATCCTTTATGTTGATGCCAAAAACAACCGTTGATGAAAAGTGCGGTTTTGATCTTCGATATCACAATGTCCGGTTTGCCGGGTAATTTATTATTATGAAGACGATACCTCATTCCCAAACTTGTTAGCATCTTTCTGGTAATTACTTCCGGTTTTGTATGCTTACTCCTAATTCTGGACATACAAAAACTTCGTTGTTTCTCTGTTAAATCATCCATCTTTTGTTATTTTGTCTAAGATTACTATTTTTAATTTTTGGTTAGAAAATGTTTGGATTGTATGTAAATACACTTTTTACAATTCCTTCTATACGAAAATCGGATGAAGCAATAAAAGTAGGAAATTTTTGATTAAATGAAGTGAGCAATATTTGTTTATCAAAGTGTTGATATTTTTTTATTAGCACTTCTTCATTATTAACACATACAATGATGTCTCCGTTATTAGCTTTGTTTGATTTTTTTGCTATTACTAAATCACCCGGATTTATTTTTGGTTTCATGGATTCACCTTTAGCTTTAACCATAAAGGCATCTGTTGATGAAAATCCTAGAATTTTACTCGAAATAGGTATTTGATCAATCGGGTTTCCGTCTAAAATCGATCCGTTTGGCCCACACTGAGCCATTCCATAAAGATTTAAATAAGTGATCAACTTTTCTGGTGTGTCACCGATAATTTGATAATCTTTTGAATTACCGGGGTTTCTTCTCAAATATCCTAATTTTTCCAATTGAGTAATGTGGTGAAACACAACGCTTGGTGAGGATGCTCCCAGTTCTTCCTGAAGTTCTCTCATTGTGAGAGGGTTTAGTTGATATTTCTTAAGCAGTTGTAATAACTTTTGTTGGACAGGATGGATGTTTTTCATTTATATATAACCATTTTAATCTATACTTTTTACCATGTCAAGAACTTGTTGACTTGTTCTACTATTTGTTCTACAATGGTGTTATTTAATAAAACAATTAATAATATGGATTCTGAAAATTATTTGCTTCAAATTTTACAAAAATATCAAGCTCGAGATCTATCAAATAGTTCTCCCGCTATATCTCAGTTATTTAGTGTACTTAGGACTTGGGCTAATACTGGATTTATCGATTTAGTTATTTCTGGATCACGGGCAAAAGGAACGGCTATATCTTTAGCCTCTGACGTTGATTATCTGGTATCCCTGACAAATGGCTGTGATGAGAATAATGGAGGTCTAGAGTATATCTATAATTCTCTTTTCAATACGCTCAATACCACCTATCAAAATGTTCGCAAACAAAATGTTTCCATAAGAATAAATTTGTCAGGTCTAGAAATAGACGTAACTCCTGCTAGAAAACAACCTGGAAACACAAATGATCATAGTTTGTTTGTTTCTAAACAAGGAACATGGAAAAAGACAAATATTCAAAAACACATTACCGATATATCTCAGTCTGGAAGAATTAACGAAATTAAATTAGTAAAAATTTGGAGAGAGCTAAATAAACTTGACTTTCCGTCGATATATTTGGAATATTTACTGGTAGATGTCGTGTTGTCTGGTAAATCCAAAGGTGATAACAATATTGCAACTAATTTTCTTTTTGCTCTTTCAGAACTTGGCAGGAGTACAAACAATCCATTACTTACTAGAGTAGTCGATCCGGCTAATTCTACTAATATACTCTCTGATTTACTGACAAGTAGTGAAAAAAACTTAATTATTAATAAAGCAAGAGAGTCATCCCAAAAATCAAATTGGGGTTATATCGTATGGTAAAAAATATAAACAATAAAATTGATATGAAGAAATTATTTTCTGCTCTAGACGAAGAGATGAGCCTGAAATTGTCCAGTAAGATTGACGAGATACATCACCCTGTGGCTAAAGGTAATGAGACCGAACTAAATTGGATAGGACTATTGAAAAAGTATCTTCCAGAGAGATATAAGGTAGATAGTGGGTTTGTTGTTGACCATGAGGGAAGTTTTAGTGACCAGATTGATTTAATCATTTATGACCGGCATTTTACTCCGTTTATATTCCGTGGTGAGAATGTTGCCTATATACCCGCCGAAGGGGTGTACGCGGTTTTTGAAATCAAACCAGATTTGAATAAGACCTATTACGACTATGCTGTAAAAAAACTTAATAGCGTTAAGGGATTAAAAAGAACTTCCTCAAATTTCACTCATATCATGGGGAATAGTAAGAAAGATCCGTCTGAGATAAGCGGAGGTATATTAACTAAAAAAATTAGTAGTCAAAAATTTTTTAATGGTTTAAAAACTGGAGAAGAACTATCATTTGTCTTATGTCTCGATTGTGGTGTGAAAATTATTGGTCAGGATAAAATTGAGATACAGATCAATAAACCAATATTAGCCTTCTTCTTGCTAAAACTAATTGAAAAACTACGATCGATGGGGTCTGTATCGGCATTAGACGTCGACAGTTATTTGGAACAAGTAAGAGATAAGCCCGAAGTCAAATAGGAGAATTTGCCACAAAAATTGAAATCCTCCGTTTTTTGCGGGCAGTCCCACCACGGCGGGCAGGTCGGGTGGGGGCGACCTCGCCCGTCATTATAAATTTAAAAATTCTGTTCGAATTTTTTCGAATGCACACCGCAGTCCGTCTGATATGTATAAAATTGTAGAATAGCTTATGAAACAACTTTTTTTGACATCGAGCGGCGATTATGTGATGGATGATATTGTTAAAAAATTACCTAAAAAACCAAGTGAGTTGAATTTGGCTTTTATCAATACGGCGGCCGAGGTAGAAGAGGGCGATCATTGGTGGGTTTTGGCTGAAAAAAAGAAATTAGTAGAAGTGGGTTTTAAGGTCGATGAATTTTCAATTAAAGGAATGACGAAAGAAGAAATTGAAAATAAATTAAAGAATAAACAGATTATTTATTTTTGCGGGGGAAATACCTTTTATTTACTGGACCAAGTGATAAAAACCGGCTGTGACGAGATTATTACTAGGAAAATTAACGAAGGAGTAATTTATATGGGATCCAGCGCCGGGTCGATGATTGTCGGAACGAGAATTGATTTGATGTCTACGATTGACGAGAAGTCAAAAGCGCCGGATTTAAAGTCGACTGGCTTAAATATTGTCGACCTGTCAATTTTACCCCACTGGGGTAATGATACTTTTAAAGAGGGATATTGTGGTGATTTTCAATCGATGTATACCGAAGGAGTGAAAATAATTTCCCTAACTAATCAACAGTATGTTTGGATAAAAGACGATTCGATGCAAATAATTCAAGTTTAGAATTATAAAAACTGATTAGCTTTGGGGTTATCAACTCCGTAACTAGATTATTAACACCGCTTCTTTTCTATCATTTAATTTAAAACCAGCTTTAAGATGAGCTTTTATGGAATTTGGGTTATCTGTATTAATTAAACTCCAAATCTTTTTGATATTATTTTTTTTAGCAATTTCAATAAGGTTTTTGTAAAGAAGAACGCCAATTCCCTTCCCCTGCCAGGAGGGATCAATGGCAAGATATTCACAATAGATTTCTTGAGATATAGGAACGGTCTCAAAGGCCAAAATAAATCCTATTATTTTATTTTCCGACTCGATCAGCAAACTGTAACCTGACTTTACAAAACCGTCGAAATTAGGTTGTCGACATACGAGATGGGTTTCTTTCTCTGCCAAAATAAATTCATCCCATTTTTTCTGGCCTAAGTATTGAATTTGAGTGAGTATGTCGATCTCCCTAATTGAGGAATAATCGTCAGAAGTTATGGGTCTAATAAAATAATCAGCCATATTACCAGCTCCTTTTTCCAATGGTAATGTTTCCATTATTCCATAATTTTATGTCGTCGTTATTTAATTTTAGAGGTAATAAATAAGTTAACCGTTGGTCTTTAAGAATTCCTTCTACTACGGTAAAGATTTTGCCACGTTCTTTTTTTGCCAGCCTGATTGGGTATAAAAGTCATGAAGTTTGGGGTGACAAAAAAGAACCCCTACGTCATAATCTTTTGATTTGAGTAGGTTATTAACTTCTATCATTAATTTGGTACCCAACCCCGTATGCCTTAATCCAGACTTAATGGCTACATCACCAATACCGGCAACCAAATATTTGTTAATTTTGTGTTCGACTAACCTTCGAGTTATGCCAACGTGTCCAATTAATTCTTGATTTTGATATAGCAACACACAAGTGTCCAAATCGGGATTGGTGTAAACAGATTTTTTATAACCGGAATTATCTGAAAAACAGTCGACCAGAAAATTAATTATTAATTTTTTCTCGGAAGACTTTAAATCTTTAATTTTTTTTATAAAAATATTCATTGACTCAATTTTTCTTTAATTAGTTTGACGGTTTGGGCTTTGCCGGGACGGTTTTGGTAGAAATGCAATTCGGTTTGGAGGGAATTGACGGGAATGGGGATATTTTGAAACAAAATGGTTGCAGGGGTACTAAGGTCTTTGATGGCGAGAACTTCGACTTCGATGACATTTATTTGTAACTTAAGCCAGTCGGCTTCGGTGCTAACAATAAATTTTTCAAATTCTTTGGCTATTTTTCCAAAATTTTCAGGTGTAGTGAGGATGTCGAGGTCCCAAGGAACAATATCGATTCCATGAATCATTAGGGCACCGCTGGAACTAAGGATCCAAGGGACATTGATAGAATTTAATTTTTGAGCAATAAAGACAAGAGTTTGGTGGATTTTTTCGAGACGGGGATGCTGGTTTATTTCCATAGTTCGTTTGACAATGGCGTCGCCGATAGCGCCCCAGTTTAGGTATTTATTTAGTTCTAATATCGGAACAAATTGGCGTTCGTATAAAAGACCGGTGTCCGGATCAAGAGTTTGAGGAAGAATTTTTTTAACCCGACAGTAAAAGCGGGCTTGATAATAAATAGGACTTTCAGGGATAGTTACTTTTTGAACTCCTATTGGCTCGATTTGAGTAAGCTTGACATCAACTTCCTCCATAAATTCCCGCTCTAAAGTTTCAATCGGCGACTCTTCCCCTTCCGGAGTGCCTCCGGGTAAGCCCCAATTGGTTTTGCCCGGTTCACGACAAATTAGAGCTTCGTTTTTAGCATTTAGACAAACACCATAAACTTGGGTTATGGGTTGAAATTTTTTAATATCATCAGTCGGAATCCAGGTATAAGGAGAATTCATAAGTTTTTAGAGTAGTTTTAAATAATTCAACCCTAAGTAGCCAACTTCAACATCAGTCATTTGGCCACTTTGGAGAATTTTTTTAAATTCAGCCAAGTCAACCAAAACAATGTCGATAAACTCATCTTCGTCCCAGTGCGGTTCTGACACTTTCTGACAATCGGTAATGACAAAACAATATCTTTCCATGGTTGAGTAAGCGTCATCAAGACAAGTTGTCACCAGTTGGATTTTGCCTTCGTAACCAGTTTCTTCCAGGAGTTCTCTTTTCATCGAAGCTTCCGGCTGGTCGTTTGGATCGGCAAATCCACCGGGTAATTCCATCACGATTTTTTTAGGACCGGGGCGAAATTGTTTGGCTAAAATCACTTTGTTGTCGGAGGTTAAAGCCAGTCCACAGACAGCCGGACCTTCTTTTTTGAGATAATAATCAGACTCTTTACCATTTGGAAGTTTGAAGATTACTTTTTCAATTTTGCGAGAGTATTTTTTGAAAGCTTCTTCACGAGAAATTTCCTGCCAGGGTTGGATTTTATTTGTCATACAGATCAATTATATCGTGAGACAGAAATTAAGGCTTCGTTTTATAATGAATTATGGAGTTGGGAGAATTTAGAAAGAAAAATAAGATTGAGTTGAGTGAAAAAACCAGATTGATGTGGGGGAAAGCGATGGTGGTGGCCACTAAAAACAAAGACGGGGTGCATGGGCCGGAGCATATGGAGAGGATTTTGGCATCTTTGGACGAATTACTAAAAAGCGAAAAGGGGTTGAGGGAAAAAATTGATTTTGAAGTGTTGTTGACGGCGATCGGGTGGCACGACTGCTGGAAATCGAAAAGAAACCCGACGAATGTTTTTAGCTTTTTATTTGATATGTTTCACGAAGGCAGGGCTTCGGCAAAAATTTTTGGAAGAATAGCCAAAAGAAACGGCTTGGAGAAAAAAACTATAAGTAAAATAAAGTATGCCATCAGAAAGCATTCGGCTTTCCAATTAAAAAAACATAAAACTATAGAAGCCAAAATACTTTGGGATTTGGACAGCTTGGATATTTGGAGTTGGGAGCGGGTGGAAGCGCTAAAAGAAAAATATTTAGCCGGAGTGGCAAGTAAAAAAACCCAAAAAATGATCCGGGTGGGAATATTTTATTTTGAAAAAATCATGATGAGTTGGGAGGAAAAGAAAAAGTTTTATTTCAGATGGACTAAAAAAAGGTTGGCAGAGAAGAAAAAAATATTTTTAGAAAAACTGAAGGAAGAGATAAGACAAATTAAAAAATGAAGATACTTTTACATGCCTGTTGTGCTGATTGCTTGTTAAAAATTGCTGATGGGGAAACAAAAACGACGGCGTTTTTTTATAACCCAAATATCCACCCAAGATCAGAATATCAATCGAGATTAAAGGCAATTAAGCAAGTTGCTGAAAAGCAAAAAATTGAGTTATTGGTACCGGATTGGCGGCCAAAGGAATATTTTGAGGCAGTAAAAAATAATAAAAGTCGGTGTAAAAATTGCTGGAAGCTAAGGATAGAAAGAACGGCGAAAGAAGCTAAAGCAAAAGGATTTACCGGATTTTCGACCACGCTTTTAGCAAGCCAATATCAAAATCAAAAGGTAATTGAAAAAATCGGACAGGAAATGGCGGAAAAATACGGAATTAAATTTTGGGTATCAAAAGAGATTAAAAGAGAGCTGAAAACAAGCGGATTTTATAAGCAGTTTTTTTGCGGGTGTGTGTATTCGCTACGGGAGAGATTGGAGGAAAAATACCGATAAATCGTGCGTATCGGTTATGTACGTGAATACTTGACTATTATAGGATACTTTGGTAGAATACTGGGTAATTCACGCAATAGCGCGAGAAGGTAACTTAACATATAGAGGAGAGGAGAGAAATGAAGATCTTTACAACGGCACACGCCGATGCACAAAAGATACTTTGGCGAGCAGTCTGGACGGCTTCAGTCTTGATTTTATTGTTTCAGATAGCAACTACCGGCTGGTTTTTGTTTACCCAATCTGGTGGAGAAAGATGGATTCTCTTTTGGGCCGGATGCGGGCTGGGGTTTGTGATTGCCGCATTAGAGTACGCGACAGTTGAAGGATTGCGGGATCAGTGGCAACAAACTATAGTAGACGGAAAAATCACCCGATGGGAATGGTTGTTGTTACTGGGAATTGTCTTACTGCTTACTGTGGTAGCTTTTGTTGATACCTACGCAACGGCGAATGGAGCTTTACAGCTAGGTTTTAGCAATACTATTTCTTGGATTTGGGCGGTAGGGCAACTGTTCGCTTTCGAGTTTTTGTTCAACATGGCTTATCACCTACGTGATGTGTGCGAGGTTCAACATTAGTAATTCTTCTGCTTCCCAGGTGGGATCAGTGCAACCAAAAGGTTACTCTGAGAGTTGGTTCGAATCCAGCGGCAGGAAATCTTTCCTTTCAACCCCGAGAGGCGGAATTTTGATGACGAAAGTCTAAAAATTTTGACCTCTTGGGATTTTGAACGTTATCCTAATGATGGGTCTGATGAGTCCCGATGTAACGTCGGGATGAAACGTTCAAATTGGCTATCGGATTAATTGATTAGATAATTGGAGCTTACCTTCGCATGAGCTTCGGAGGATGCGATAAAATAGGAGTATTGTTTCCGTAGTTCAATGGATAGAATACGGGCCTCCGAAGCTTGAGATTCGGGTTCGACTCCCGACGGGAACACAGTGTAGTTTATAAAGTTTGAAAGTACCAATGAAAACAGAGATTAATAATTATGATGAAAGATCGGCGGGAGGGGTGGTTTATAAAATAGAAAAAGGGAAAGTGGAGTGGCTAGTGATTAAAACCGGAACCAGTAAGGGTTTTGGAAGGCAAGGAGGTGGAAAAGCACCAAAAACAGCGTATAAGTTCCCAAAGGGACATTTAAAAACCGGGGAATTTTTAAAACAAGCGGCATTGCGGGAAGTGGAGGAAGAGGGCCGGGTAAAAGCTAAAATTGTGACAAAAATCGGATCGAATAATTATTTGATTTGGGATAAGTTAAAAAAGAAAAAAATAATTAAAAAAGTAACGTTTTTTTTGATGGAATATAGGGAAGAGAGCCGACTTAAGTATTTTGATGCGGAAGTGGTGTTGGAAAGAGTGTGGCTCCCCTACCAGGAAGCGGCAGAAAAATTGGAATATCATTCGGAAAAAGTGCTATTGGGAAAAGCGGAAAAAACACTACAGGCTTTATTAAAAGGCCAAAAAGCCGTAAAATAGGTCGTTTGATGGAGAGGTCGGATAGTGGTTCATTCCACAGACCTGGAAAGTCTGCGGCCCAAAAGGCCTCGCGGGTTCGAATCCCGCCCTCTCCGCTCAATATAGTAACCATCAAAATTGATTGTATAATTGGGTATGAATATAAGCTTGGTTCCAATAAAAATTAGCGAGAAAGATGTCTTGAAGGAAATGCTTTATGAATATGAGAAAGAAATGTCGGATGGAGAACCTGGTGAATATAAGTATTTAGATTCGTACTGGCAAAAACCTGATCGATTTCCCTTCTTTATTGAAGTTGACGAAAAAATTGCGGGGTTTGTTTTAGTTAATAGTTATAATTTGGTGATAGATGAAGGTAAAAATATTGCTGAATTTTACGTTGAAAAAGAATTCAGAAAAAACGGGATTGGAAGAGAAGCGTCAAGACAAATTTTTAACTTGTTTCCAGGAAAATGGGAAATCAGACAGATTATAGAAAATCCTAAAGCTCGTTTGTATTGGTTGAAGTTAATGACGGAATTTACAAAAAATAATTTTACTGAAAAATTTGTTGATAATGACAAGTGGCATGGATGGATTCAGGTGTTTAATATGAACGGAAATAAGTTCTAATTTCGTTTCAGACTCTCTGCCAGGTAAGGTGAGTTTGCTACAATTTTGTAATGTCAGGAATAGCTATGCCCAATAAAGAAATATTAGAAGCGTTTGGGTGTAAGGGAGAGGCCAGATTATTATCAGGAGGAGAAGGAAGATCGTATTTGGCGAGAGATATCGTGTTAAAGCCGATTGATAATATTGAAGAAGCGATTTGGGTAGCTGACTTAATGAATGCAATCGTTGAAGATGAGTTTAGAGTGGCCAGGCCAATCAAGGCAAGAAATGGAAGCTGGATTTATCAAAGTTGGACAGCGTTTAAATATTTGGAAGGTGAGGCGTCAAAACAACGGGCGAGGGAGAAATTTGAGGTGGCGCGTAATTTTCATAAAGCGCTAGCGGGTTGCAAACGACCGGTTTTTTTGGATACCAAAGTTAATCCGTATGTAACTGCGGACCGGATGGTGTGGGGAAAACAACTTTTTACAATGAGCGATCAGCTGAAACCGTTTTTGACGCCAATAGCGGCGAAATTAAAACCTATTGAATTGGAAGAGCAATTAATTCACGGAGACATGACGGGTAATATTTTATTTCACGAAACATTACCGTCGGCAGTGGTTGATATGACGCCTTATTGGCATCCGGCAAAATATGCCGAGGCAATTATTACAGTTGATGCGATGGTTTGGGACGGGGCCGACGATACGTTGCTTGACATGCTTGATAATACCTTTGAAATGAACCAGTTAATGCTCCGGGCGGCTATTTGGCGGATTAAAATAACCGATGAATTTTTTTTGGAAGGTAAAAAAAGCGATTTGGATTTTGAAAATTACAGACATTTTTTTGAGTTGCTTTTGAAAAGAATGAATATCTGAAGAGATGTTAGAATTTAGTGGCTATGGATTATAAAGAAGAGTCACTGAAACAACATTTGAAGTTTGGGGGCAAGATCGGGATTAAAAGTAAATTCCCGGAAATAAAAACGAAGGATGATTTGGCGGTGGCTTATACGCCGGGAGTAGCGGCGGTGTCGTCGTTTTTGGCGGCAAATCCGGACGAAGCATATGGATATTCGATTAAGGGCAATACAATTGCGGTAGTGTCGGATGGATCGGCGGTGCTGGGACTCGGTAACATCGGGCCTTATGGAGCTTTGCCGGTAATGGAGGGAAAAGCACTTTTGTTTAAAGAATTTGGCGATGTGGATGCTTATCCGATAGTGTTGTCAACTCAAGAGACCGAGGAAATAATAGAAACAGTAAAAGCAATCGCGCCGACCTTTGGGGGAATAAATTTGGAAGATATTTCATCGCCACGGTGCTTTGAGGTGGAGGAAAGACTGATAAAGGAACTCGATATCCCGGTTTTTCACGACGATCAGCACGGAACGGCAATTGTGATTTTGGCGGCCTTGATTAACGGCTTGAAACTGGCTAAAAAGCAAATGGGAAAAATCAAAATGGTGATCAGCGGCGCCGGGGCGGCGGGAATTGCCACAACTAAACTTCTCCTAAAATACGGCATTAAAAATATTACTTTAGTTGATTCGCAAGGAGTAATCAGCAAAAAACGGACTGATTTAAACGAAGTAAAAATGAAAATGCTTCCGGTTACCAATCCGGAAAATAGTGAAGGTGGTTTAGAAAATGCTTTAAAAGGCGCGGACGTGTTTATCGGGGTGAGTGCGCCGGGAGTATTAAAGCCGGAATTTATTAAAACTATGGCCGAAAAACCGATTATTTTTGCCATGGCTAATCCGGTGCCGGAAATTATGCCTGATTTGGCAAAAGAAGCCGGAGCCTTTGTGGTCGGAACAGGCCGGAGTGATTTTCCAAATCAAATAAATAATGTGCTGGTTTTCCCGGGATTGTTTAGAGGAGTTTTAGATAACAAAATTAAATTGATTACCGATGAAATGAAAATTGCAGCGGCGGAGACGTTGGCCGGTTATCTGAAAGATGATGAATTGAGTGTCGATAAAATACTGCCAAGTGTACTGGATAAAAAAGTGTCGACAGCGATTGCCGAAAGAATGGCGGAGTTTAAGGAGTAAAAAGAATAATCTGAATATCTCCCTTGTACACTTTAATAGTTTGTCGATAGACTGAAGAGTGTTAGATGAAAAGTGTGCGGTATTTGGAGTTTACGGCACCAATCCGTTGATTGAGGCCGCCAGGCTGGTTCACACCGGTCTGTGGACATTGCAACACCGCGGGCAGGAAAGCTCGGGAATAGTCAGTTCTGACGGCAAGGACTTGTGGTCTCAAAGAGGAATGGGGTTGGTATCCCATGTTTACAACGAACAAAGTTTTGATGCGTTAAAAGGAACAATAGCCATCGGGCATAATCGCTATTCTACTTGTGGACCGTCAGATGCGAGTCATATACAGCCAATAATTTCAGAAGACCGTAATTTGGCTATGGCTCACAACGGAAATTTACCGGCGACACTACGACTTTGTAAATTCTTAACCAGCAAAGGGGTTAGCCCGCGGTTTAACAATGATTCTGAACTGATGTACAAGGCGGTGGCTTATTATTTTGTTAAAGGATTATCTTTGCCCGAAGCCGTAGCCAAAGCTTTTCCACTTTTTACCGGGGTATTTTCAGCTCTTTTTATGTCAGCCGATACGATAGTTGCTGTCCGCGACCGGCGGGGAATCAGGCCGTTGTCTTTGGGAAAAATTGACGGCATTGGCTACGTAATTTCTTCGGAAACCTGCGCGATCAATACCATTGACGGTAAATATGTCCGGGATATTAAACCAGGAGAAATGCTATTTATTGACAAAGAAGGGCTTCACTCCCGGCAATTGGTAAAAGGCAAGGAAATGCTTGACGCTTTTGAATTTGTTTATTTTTCCCGACCGGATAGTTACTTGGCCGGACGGAGCGTTAATGAAGTACGCAAAGAATTAGGCCGACAACTGGCACTGGAAAACCCAAAGATCAAAGCCGATGTGGTTATTCCAATTCCTGATTCGGGAATACCGGCAGCGATTGGCTTTGCACAAGAATCAGGAATACCTTTTGATATGGGATTGATAAAAAACCGATATATTCACCGGACTTTTATCCGACCGGCGCAAAGTATGCGAAAAAACGATGTCAGACTGAAGCTAAATCCTCTGCCTTCGGTATTAAAAGGCAAGCGGGTAGTGCTGATTGACGATTCAATAGTCAGAGGAACGACCAGTGAAAAAATAGTAAGCCTGTTACGGCAGGCAGGAGCAAAAGAGGTTCATTTTTTGGTAAGTTCACCACCGGTAAAATTTCCTGATTTTTACGGCATTAATACGCCGGACCAAAATGAGCTGATTGCGGCCACCAAAACAATCCCGGAAATTCAGGAAATTATTAAAGCCGATGGCCTGGCTTATTTATCGCTGAAAGGGTTGATAAAGGCGATTGGTCTGCCGGTAAGCAATATTTGTACCTCCTGCTTTACCGGCAAATACCCTGTCGATATTGGTCTGAATAAAAAGAAAATTAAGTATTGTTAAAAAATAATTGATTTTGACTTTTGAAGATTGACAAATTTAAAATAAGTGAATGGTAGAAAATAATAAAAGATTTTATCTTATTTTACCGAGATATTCTCCGGTCTTCGGGAAACCGACTTGATAGTCGGCAAGTAAAATCGAGGAAAGTTCATGGGGGTAAAGATTATCGGGTAAGTTTTTAATATCCAACCAAGTACACCAAACCGAGCCATCGGGGTGTTGGGGGTCGTGAAGATGTTCCAGCTCCTCAAATTTATTGATATCTCCAAGAATAAATAACTCTACTGCGTGTTCGTTTTCTTCAGGCATAATAAAATCACGAAGGTAAAGAATTTTTTTAAATTTAAATGAGTCACCGGCACATTCTTCGGCAACTTCGCGAAGACAACCCTCTAAAATAGTTTCCCCATATTCTAAATGTCCGCCGATATAATGGTAATAATTTTGTTTCTGACGATACTGAACTAACAACTTACCATTTTTGATGACTATCGGTCTTACCCTGACGTTAATGAGATGATTTTCCATATGGTAAGATCATATCATTAGTTTTGGTGAATTTATGAAAGTTTATTTTGTCCGACATGGATCAACGGATTCGCTGGAAAAAAGGATCAGTCAACCTGACGATGAACCCTTGAATGAGAATGGTAGGATACAAGCTAAAGAATTAGGAAAACGGTTTGTTAAAACTAATTTGGATTTGGTAATTTCCAGTCCTTATACCAGAGCGGTAGAAACGGCCAAAGCGATACGGGAGGAAGTGGTGACTAGTGAACTTTTTAAAGAAGTGAAAAAACCGACCGAAGTAGTCGGCAGGTCAAAGGATGAAGAAGAAGTAAAAAATATTTTAAAAAAGATCGGGGAAATGTATCTGACAGATCCAAGTTGGCACTTTTCCGATGAAGAAAGCTTTGAAGATTTAAAAAAGCGGGGATTAGAAGCGTTGGAGTTTTTAAAAGCACAAAACAAAGAGAATATTTTGGTGGTATCGCATGGAAATTTTGTGGCTTTATTAGTCGGATTAATGCTGTATGGGGAGAATTATCCGGTGGATGTTTCGTTGCGGTTGAAAAATTTTTTAAGATTTGGGAATACCGGAGTATCGATTGTTATTTATGAAGAGGAAAGGTGGCGATTAGTATGCTGGAATGATACGTCGCATTTTTTAGAACGGAATTAATTTAGACGAAGGGTCCGAAGGCGAAGGGAGTTGGTGACAACGGAAACACTGCTGAAGGACATAGCCAAACCGGCGAAGATGGGGTTGAGGGTAATCCCAAAAAAAAGATAAAGAGCACCGGCGGCAAATATGATACCAGATTAGGTGAGGACACAACTTTAGCCAGTTCACTGGGCGTGAATGGAACACCAGGATTCTTTTTGAATACGACTAACTTTTCCGGGGCATACAGCTGGACGGAAATGAAATCAGTTGCTGATGCAGCACTATGATAAGGCAGTTTGTTAAATTGTGATCAAAGATTTTTCGGCACGTTTCAATAAAACCGCATTGGTAGCGACAATAATTGATGAAACAGACATTAATAATGCTGAAACTTCAGGACGTAGAGTTATACCTAAACTTGGGTATAAAACTCCGGCGGCTACTGGAATTGCCAGGACATTGTAAACACTGGCCCAAACCAGATTTTCTTTCATCTTTCGAACAGTGGCCTTGCTTAATCGGATAGCTCTTAAAATGTCAGCTGGATCAGATTTCATTAAAACAACATTGGCGGTTTCAATAGCGACGTCAGTCCCTGCTCCAATAGCAATCCCAATATCTGCTTGAGCGAGAGCCGGAGCATCATTAACTCCATCTCCAACCATAGCCACAAATTTACCCTCGTCTTGAAGTTTCTTGACATAATTGGCTTTATCTTCTGGTAATACTTCAGCAAAAATTCGGGTGATTCCCAATGTCTTACCAATATTTTCAGCCGTTTTTTGATTATCTCCGGTAATCATGGCAACTTCAATCCCCATTTCCTGCATTTTTTTAACGGCTATTGACGAACTTTCTTTGATTGGATCGGCTACACCAACAACTCCGGCGATTTGACTATCCACTGCCAACAACATAATAGTATTGCCCTCATCTAAAAGTTTCTGAATTGAGGTTTCTATTGGTTTAATATCAATATTTCTATCTTTAATCAGTTTTAAATTACCAACTAGTATTTGTTTTCCATCAACCACCGCCTCAACCCCATGGCCGGAAATAGCCTTAAAACTTTTGACATTATTTGAAATCAATAGCCCACGTTTTTCTACCTCAGTTAAAATTGCTTTACTTAGCGGGTGGCCTGACATTTTTTCAACAGCAGCATCATAGATCAATACTTGGTCTTCACTAAAACCAGCAGAGGCAATAACTTGAGTTACTACTGGTTTTCCTTCGGTCAGTGTCCCTGTTTTATCCATAACCACAGCATTAATTTTGGACACTTGCTCTAAAGTAGTCGCATCTTTGATTAAAATGTTGTGTTTGGCACCCAAACCAGTTCCAACCGCTACGGCAGTAGGAGTGGCCAAACCAAGTGCATCGGGACACGCTATTACCACGGCAGATATGGCAAATGTCAGAGCGAATAGTAACGACTGTCCTAAAACAAAATACCAAATGACAAAAGTAATTAATCCTGAGCCCACAGCGAGGATAACTAAATATTGAGCGGCTTTGTCGGCAATTCGTTGGCCGGGAGCTTTGGAGTTTTGGGCAGTTTCGACCAACTTTACAATTTGGGCTAGGGCAGTATCGGCTCCAACTTTGGTGGCTTTGAATTTGAGTGAACCCATTTGGTTTATCGAACCACCAATCACCAAATCACCAACTTTTTTCTCAATTGGCATTGACTCTCCAGTTACCAATGATTCGTCAATTGAAGTTTCACCTTCGACTACTTCACCATCAACGGGGATTTTGTCACCCGGTTTGATAATGACAATATCACCCATCAAAACTTCGGCTGTAGGAACTGTTAGCTCCTGACCATTACGAAAAACCCGAGCCTGAGGAGGAACTAAATCAAACAAAGCCCTGAGAGCATCTGATGTACCGCGACGTGATTTCATTTCCATCCAGTGACCAAACAAGACAAATGTGACTAGCATGGCGGCGGCTTCAAAAAATGTCTCACCACCAATAAACAAAGTAATAACAACGCTAAAAATGTAGGCGGCCAAAACTCCGGTAGCTATCAAAACCATCATATTTAATGTTTTTTTCTTGAGTGCCTCATATGCTCCTACTGGGAATATCGATCCAAATTTAAAAACTATCGGGGTTACCAAAAGAAATAATAGCCAATTTTTAGGGATAAAAGTTGGAAGTGGAAGATAGGTAATAAGTAATGTTGGAATAGTGAGGGCAAGTGACCAAAAAAAACGATTACGCATGTCTTTTTCCATAAATTCAGCCATTTTGGGATCGATCATGGTAGATTCGTGATCCATCGGCTCCATTTTGGACATATTGTGCATTTGATGTTGTGAATGATCCATAATTAATAATACTCTACAAAATAGTTAGAAACTATTGACCGAATGATTGGAAGATTAAACTATTTTACGATAATAGTTCCGTGAGGGATTCCCATGGCACAGGTGATTGAGTAAGTACCCGGAGTTGTTGGAGTAAATTCAAAAATATTGGTTTGGCCTTTGGTAAATCCTTGGATATTACCGGGTAAAAGTTCCGGGAGCATAATACTGCCCATACATCCTCGGCCATTTTCAGCGGCATAAACTTCAAGTCGTACCGGAATACCTGCTTTAACATTAAGCTCGGCAGGAACAAATCCAAACGGCGGACCATAAGTGGCTTTAATTATTTGAGCTTTCGAAGTTGGGGTAGAAGTCGGAGTGGGACTTACTGGTATTGGTATTGGTGTTGGAGTATTGTTTGGTACAGAATTAACAGGTTGAATCTTAGTAATTGAATGGAACAAAACTAACCCTCCGATAACGATCATTGTTGAGAATATTAGAATGTAGGCAGTTTTCATATATATTTCTTTTTCACTAACTTACAGAAACACTCCGTCTGTGCGGAGTGTTTCTGTTTAACTATTTACGGAGTTGGAGTGACTCCTGGAGCCAGAGATTTTTGATAACTATCCCTAAAAATTTTTGGCACGAAATGCATCATATCGAGACTTGTCAGTGTCTTTTTGGGAAGACCGGTAATAATTACATTATTTCCAAATAGACCTTTAATAGTGTCGTATTTCTTGGAAAAAAGTTTTTCCTCCATCATCATTTTGGCCTCATCATAGCCAATGGCCGTTGACAAATAGGTTACGCCATCTATTACGTAGGAGGTTTTAGCAGGATTGATAAGCGAAGCTAAAGCCTGAGGAACGTTGTTGCTATCGTACAAATAGAACATCTTGAGGTCTTCCAAAGGAGTTTCAGTGACAAGTAGATTGTCACCTGCTTTAGTTAGTCCTGCTAAATTAGCTTTGCTAAAGATATGATATTCGTCCAAAATAGTGCCGGTTGGGGCTAATATGCCGACAACTTTTAATTTTGAAAGACCAAAGAAATCAGGGATTTCAGAGTTAACGCCTCTGATAAGTCCTTCTTCTTTCATCATAGCTGCCTCTTTGGCACCTAAAATGACACTACCTTGACCGGATAGATCAGCAGAACCTTCTTCTAGCTTTATTGATTCCGGTAATTTATCTATTCCGACGAACAGTTTGGGAAAGTTCTCAGCGAAGGCAATCTTTGATGGATTGTCAACCAAAACTCTATTGATAGCCGTTTTGGTAGCCGGAGCTGCCTGAATATAAGCAGCCAAGCCTGATTTCGCTTGAACCTCTAACCCACCCATTTGGGATGAGAACCGGGCGAATTCAACGAAAACCACCAAAAAGATTGTTACCATAGCAAATGGTGCTAATCTGGAAATCCAATTAAATTTACCGGGTCGGTACAATTTGAGAGTCAACGAATTGGTAACGACCGAAACTGATGATAGAGCCATAGCTAGCCCAGCCAACTCAGGCTTGAGAATTAGACCGGCAAAAGCCAAGGTACGAGCGGCTATGGGAATTCCCAGCACATTGTAAAACAGGGCAAAAAACATGTTTTGGCGGATTTTGCCAACAGTTTCGCGGGATAAACTAATAGCGGTTAGAACGCCATTTAGGTCGTTCGTCATTATCACAATTCCGCCCGATTCCATGGCTATATCAGCGCCGGAGGCCATAGCAATTCCAAGATCGGCTTGGGTTAAGGCAGGAGCATCATTAATGCCATCACCCACCATAGCTACTTTTAGTCCTTTGTCTTGAAGTTTTTTGACTTCTTCGGCTTTGTTTTGAGGTAAAACTTCTGCCAAAACATTGGTAATCCCAACTTGCTTGGCAATAGCCTCGGCGGTGCGACGATTGTCACCGGTAATCATGTAGACCTCAATACCCATTTTGGTTAATTTGGCGACAACGGAGGCTGACGATTCTTTGACTTGATCAGCTACGGCAATTAGTCCCAATATTTTTTCTTTATTGGCGATAATCATGGCCGTTTTACCCTCGTTTTCCATTCGTTCCATATCGTATCCGGAGGTTAGAGGTATCTGGTTCTCCTCGAGAAGTTTGCGATTACCAACGAAGTAGATCTGACCATTTACGGTAGCCTTTACTCCGTGACCGGGAATAGCTTGAAAATCATCGATAGCATAATTTATAGCCCCAGTGTTTTGACCATAACGAACGATGGCTTCAGCCAAAGGATGCTCTGATTTTTGCTCAATTGAGTACAAAATCGAGAGGACTGTTTGATCACCTGGTAGGTAATTTATAAAGTCGGTTACTTCGGGTTTTCCCTTGGTCAAAGTCCCGGTTTTATCAAAAACGATTGCTTTGATTTTCTCGGCCATTTCCAGAGGTTCACCACCTTTGATGAGAACTCCGTGTTTAGCCCCTTTTCCAGTTCCCACCATAATAGATGTGGGAGTAGCTAGTCCTAAAGCACAAGGACAGGCGATGACAATAACGGCCACAAAAGCGAGAAGTGAATAAGTTAATGTGGCACCGAGTAGGAAATACCAAGTGATAAAAGTAAGAATAGCTATTCCAATAACGACTGGCACAAAAATTGAAGAAATTTTGTCAGCCACTCCTTGGATTGGTGCTTTACTCCCTTGAGCATCTTCAATTAATTTGACGATCTGGCTTAAGGCGGTATCAGCCCCAATTTTAGTGGTTTTAAATTCAAAAGAGCCAGTTTTGTTAATCGAGGCGGTATAAACTTTTGAGCCAATTTGCTTTTCAACCGGAAGTGATTCACCTGTCAAAATTGATTCGTCGACAGCTGAATAACCGTTTATTACTTCACCATCAACAGGAATTCTCTCTCCCGGACGTACCACAATAATGTCGTCAACCACCACCTGCTCAACAGGAATATCAATTGGTTGTCCGTTGCGCATTACCCGAGCGGTTTTGGGTGCTAACCCCATTAATTTTTCGATAGCTTCGGAAGTTTTACCCTTGGCTTTAGCTTCTAGAAATTTACCTAAGGCCACAAAAGTAACCAAGAAAGCGGCCACTTCAAAATAAAGGTTGGGGACTTTGGTGCCATTAAGTCCAATAATTGAACCGGTTTCACTTAAATATTTAATAAATTCATAAACACTATATGTAAAAGCAGTACCAGTACCGATAGCGATTAATGAATCCATTGAAAAAGTTCGCATTTTTAGAGCTGACCAAAAGCCGGCAAAAAAGTTGGAACCAACATAAAAGAGAACTGGGGTTGCCAATAACAGTGATACTATTCCGGCATAAGGCATGATAGTGGTCTTTAGAGGAATGGCATTGGTAAAGTCATAAGCCATAAACAAGATCATGGGTAAACTAAGGACAAATCCCATGACAAATTTAGAAAACCAATAGCTAATTTCATGTTGGCGTTTTTCTTTTTGATCCTCTTCTTTTTCACCAGGCATCGTAGCTTTGTATCCGGCATTTTCCACACCTTTGATTAAATCTTCAACTTTAGCGGTCATTGGGTTGTAAACAATTCTGGCTTTTTCGGAGGCAAAATTAACATTGGCTTCAGTCACACCCGGGACTTTTTTAAGGGATCTTTCAATCAACCCGGCACATGAAGAACAATGCATTCCACTCAAACTTAATAGTGCCACTTGAGTATTTGAAGAGGCGATAACTTTCAGGGGTAATTCTGAGTGCCCATTACTTTTGATGTTTACAGAACCGTCTTCTTGAGGAACAGCCGTATATCCGGACTCTTTAACATTGGCGACTAAATCGGTAACTTTTATTTTAAATGGATCAAAATCGACCACCACCTGTTTGTTTTCTAAGGACGCCGCTACAGAAGTAACTCCTTTTTGATCTTTGAGACCCAAGGTTATCAACTTAGGGCATGAAGGACAGTGCATATCGGAAACCGATAAAATCACCTGCTTTGATTTTATTGTTTTTGCCATAGTTTCAGTTGAGACTGGCGGTATAGCCAATTTCATGAATTGAATTTATAAGCGCATCTGTTGAAGTTTTTTGTGGATCAAAGTTAACAACGACAGTCTTACTATCAAGTGATGCCGATGCTTCGGTAACACCATCAATTTCCAGTAAAGTTATTTTTATTAACTTAAGACAAGAATCGCAGTGCATATCGGGAACGCTAAGAGTGATATTTTGGTTTGACATATTTAGTTAAAAATAATTAATAATTATTTACTACCTCCGCAAGTGGAGCCACCTCCGCCGCCACAACCACAACCTTTGGCGCCTGATCCGACTGGTTGGACTCCGGCAGCAGTTCCGGTTGAACCACTGGCATCAACAATTTCGACAGTACCGGAAACCATACCCATCCAACAGCTGAACTTGTAGACTCCGGGTTTTGGAGAAGTAAATTCCTTAACTGATGTGGTGCCATCGACCAAATCGATTTGGCCGTCAAAGAGACTGCGGGACATAATGGCATTGGTACAGCCGCTTATATTGTTGGTAGCAATTTCCCATCTGGTAGGAGTGTTGGCACGCATACGAATTCGATTAGGTACATAACCACTTGAAGAGGCATCTATTTTGACTACCTGCTTGCCATTAACCATTGGAGGTAATTCACCTGCAGTTAGGGAAGTTTGAGCACTAGTCGGTGCTGAAATAAGATCGTTAACGTTGGAGATTCCTAGAACTGATAACTGTGAATTGATATTGAAGGCGGCGAAAAATAATACTAATAACCCTGCCACCATGGAAAATTGTTTTGATGACTTTGGATTACTGTGGAATTTAACACTGCTAAGACCAATGGCTAATAACCCCGGCACTGTACCAAGAGCAAACAGACCCATAATCAGTGCTCCTTGAAGTGGATTACCAGAGGCCAGAGCTAGAGCTTGAGCCGTAATAGTAAAACCGCAAGGTAAAAAGAAAGTTAGTGCACCCATAAGTAAAGGAGCAAACCGACCTCGGAAGTTTGATTCATCGGCGACTTTCCTGGTAATCGATTTAGGTAATCTAATTTGAAAATTACGAAGTGCTTTGACCCCGACCATTTGTAGACCAAGTAAAACCATGATGAGCGAAACCCCAATAACTAGTCCGGCAGAGACTATTGGAGATAATCTAAAGAAGTTACCTGCCATACCTAAAATAGCACCAAAACCAGCATAACCCGCCACCCGACCAATGTTAAAGAGAAAGTGGGGCTCAGCTTTATTTAAGATTGAGTCAGAGTCACTATAAGATGAGAGCCATTGTTTACTTAAAGACAAAATTATTCCACCAACCAAGGCGGCACAACTGGAAACTCCAGCCAATAATCCAAATAAGAAAAAAATGGGCAGAGATGACTGAGCGTTAACTGAAATTAATGAGGACAGACCTGTTTTTGAGAGAAAAATGTATCCAATGATAAAAGCGGCGGCGATAAATAATAAAGTGTATGGATTCGATGGTTCTTCATCCGGCATAGCACAATGACTATCAGTCGCAATTTGTGTAGATTTCTTAAATGGATTTGGAGAAAAGCGGTAACCATCTTCGGCAAAAATATTATTTAGATATTCCGGAGTAATTTTTTTATCCGCCTGATATTCAATTGTGACTGTTCCTTTTGAAAGTGAAACATCAACCATTTCCACCGAGTCCTCTTTAACTATTTTCTTTTCGATTAATATTTCGCAGGATGCGCAATGCATCCCCCGTACATAGTAGGTGGAGGTCGTGAGTGTTGGTTTTTGTTTTAACATACTACATAGTGTAGTATGTGTCTAGAGTACTGTCAATGGGCAAATTATTGGCAATGATCGGAAGTAGAAAATACGTTACTTTGGGGGTGTATTGCAGTAACTAAAGGTTGGCTATTGGGAGTGACTAACAACTCAATACATTTAAGTAAATGCTGGCAATCATAAAAGATATTGGTGTTTTTCACAAACAATGCTCCGGATAAAATTACCATCAAAACTAACGAATAGTAAGCCATTGGTATTTTTAAAAACTGCTTCTTTTGACCTACTAATATTTTAATTCTTTCGCTTTGACTATTAAAATAACTCATGCCGGGCTCAAAATTTTGACTCTGAAACTTTAATAGAGCTGAGACTAAAGGTAACTTATTATTTATTTTATCTTCAGAAAATTGATCCGAAGATACCTCAACTAAGGTTAAGTAGTTTTCGATTAACCAATTCTTTCCGGGAATAACTGGTAGAACTGATTTAACAAAATTAGCCACAAATATTTTCAGAGGATGCAAGTTGTTTTTGTGGTTTATTTCGTGTTCGATCATGGCACTTATTTCCTCTTGGTTGTGAGTTTTAAAAATAGCTGATGATATAAAAATCTTGGGTCTAAAAAATCCTAAAGTAAAAATAGAGATTTCACTTGATTTAAACCTAGAGAACTCCTTGGCCATACCAACAATCTCAAGTTTATTTGCAATCGCTTTGGCCCCACCAGCACTTTTAATTGATTTAACTAGAGTTTTGATATATCTAATCATAAGTCCAATTAAAATTATTCCCGGAACAACATTGAGTAAAAATAATTTGGAAGTTACCAACCCAATGAGGCTGTTGTCAAATTTTAAAGCATCCAATAAAAAGATTATTTGCATCATAAAAGCCGGAATGATCTTTTCCGAGGCAAAAACAAGCAGGGCAGTATAAAAAAGACCGGAAAAAGCAATTAAATAAAAATAAAGATTAGAAATTAAATTTAATCTTTTGGAGTTCATTTATGTGATTCAAGATATTTCTTTAATAAAGTCATATCTTCTTTATTATTTTTGACGACATCAACAAAGTTGGCAATGGCTGTTTTTCCATAAGAATTAACCAAATCGCCAAAGATATCTTTTAAATTTGTTTCGACGAATACTTTTCGACATGAGACGGGTGAATAAAGATAGACTTTACCCTCCATTTTTCGCTTAAGTATTTTTCTTTCAGATAACCTCTTTAAAATCGTCATCACAGTGGTGTAGGCATAGCCCTCACCGAGTTGTTCCAAAACTTCGGCTGGCTTTAGCGGATTTTCTGTTTTCCAGATAATATCCATTATCTTTGTTTGGAGAGAACCGAGCATCTCTGTATTTACGTGCTTCATACTACATAGTGTAGCACTTGAAAATAAAATATCAACAACAGGGGAAAAGATGGAGTAAAATAAGATGATGAGAAAGTATTTGGGGTTGCTGGTTTTGACAGCAATATTGCTTGCCGGCTGTGTTAAAGAAAAAGAAACTGAAATAATGAAGGTGGGGACCGAAACGGGGAAATGTAAAGAAGAAGCGGTGGCGATTACCGGTTACGGAGATAAAGGAAAAAGATTAAGTAATTGTTTTGTTGAGTATCCGGGAGAACCGACAAGAGAAGATAAAAGTTACTATGTATTGGAAGATATTTGTGGGCAGTTTACCAAAGAATTTATGGAAAGGGTTTTAGAAAAGCCGGTAGTGAGGGTAGAGCCATCAAAGATTAACAGCCTTTATAATTGCAGTTATTATGTAAACGACAGCGGAGATTATGTAATGCTGGTGCTGGATTATTTAAAAGCGGAAAACCAAAAACTAGGGCATGAAGCGATAGGAAGAAGAGTGGAGGTGAGCGATAAAATCCCGATGAAAAATATGGTGGTGTGGCAAGAAGACGGAGCAATTAATTCGATTTATTTGGTGCTGGGAGAGGAAAAATTTATCAGCATTCAGCGATCGTCAACCAAGGCGTTAACCAATGAGGAAGATTTGAATTTGGCGGCAAAAATCGGAGAAACAATAAAAAACTACAAGTAAGCACCGGTGATTAGGAATAAAATTCAGCTAATTTTCAGAATTAACAAATAAACTTGAGTCATTAGAGATTATAAATAAAATGAAAAGTACAAATATATTATTGGCGGTGTTAATTTTAATTTTAGTTGGTGGCGGAGCATTTTTCGCAGGGACAAAATATCAGCAAAGTAAAACACCACAAGTCGGAGCAAGAGGACAATTTGGAAACGGACAAACGGGAGGTAATAGACAAGGAACGGGAATGAGAGGAGGAGCGGTTGTGGGAGAGATTCAAAGCCTGGACAGCAATACTTTAACAATAAAGACTCAAGATGGCGGTTCAAAAATAGTAATATTGTCAGATTTGACAAAAATTAATAAAGCGGCAGAAGCAACTAAAAATGATTTAATGACAGGACAGACGGTAAGCATATTTGGAACGGCTAACACTGACGGAAGTGTGACGGCTCAAAACATTCAGCTAAATCCGATAATGCGAGCGCCGGGAAACAGCACCGGAACACCAACGCCGACAAAATAACTAGCTAGCCAATTTGGTAATTGAAATTCGGGTTTAGTTCGGGTATAATAAGGCTGTGAAGGTAGCTACCGGATGGATTATTAAAGTAATTTTAGGGTTGGCTTTAATTGACTGGATAGTGTTAAAAGATTTGGCAGGGACAATAACAAAGTTAATGGAGTAAAATAAGAATAAGTTATGGGTTTTGAATTTAAAATGAAAAAACTATTTCTAGGATTAGTAGTGGCAGGAGGAGCGATATTTTTAGGAGGGTGTACTTTGTTTAATAATTCCAAAACGGAAATTAAGGAAGAGATAAATTCAGAAGAGTTGACACAAACACAAAAACAGGAAGGAGGCCAAATGAGCTTGGGAGAAATTTTGGGGGGAAAGTCACAAAAGTGTAGTTGGACCGTTACAGACACAAAGGGAAATATGAACGGAATAATTTATGTGGATGGAAAAAATTTTAAACAAACAATTAAAATTGAAGGGCAGAATATGGAAAGTTATGTATTAAGCGACAGCAAGTGGTTGTATATGTGGAGCTCGGCAAATCCAAAAGTCGGAACAAAAATGCAAATTCCTGACCAAACTAAGGGCGGGGAAACGGCAACTTTGGGAGCGGCAATTGATTGGCAGAAAAAATATGACTATAAGTGTGAAGGATGGACGCCAACGGGAAAAGAGTTTGAATTGCCAGTGGGAACAGTATTTAGCGATTTATCAAAACAACTACAGAGCCTGACAGGCACTCCCGGCTTTTCAATGGACGAGGTTAAAAAGAAAACATGTGAATTTTGCCAACAAATAGGAACAGAAGCGGAGAAAAAAAGTTGCCTTGAAGAGTCCGGGTGTAACCAATAGGATTTGGTAGAATTGGAAAGTGAAAAAATATGTTTTTTGGGGGGTAGTGATCGCATTTTTTGTGTTTCTAAGGTGTTGGAAGATTGAAGAAAGAATTAATTTTTCGATGGATCAAGGAGAGTCCCTGTTAAAAGTGAGAGAGTTATGGAAAAATAGGGAATTGACACTATTGGGTCCGCCAAGTTCGTTGACGGTATTTGGCAGGCAGTTCTTTTTCGGACCAATGGTTTATTACCTGTTGATGGGAATAATGCTTTTAGCTAATTGGCAACCGATCAGAGGAGCAGTGATATTGGTACTGTTAAATTTGGGGTCGATGATATTTTTATATCTGGGGGTAAAAAAACTAATAAATAAGGAGGTGGCAAGATTAAGCTGTCTTTTGTGGGTTTTTTGCCCGGCAAGTATTGATTATTCAAATAATTTATGGAACCCAAGCTTAATGTTGCTGATAATACCAGTGGCAATATATTTCTTTGCCTTAACAGCAAAGAGAGGAAAATTTTTTGATTTTGGATTATTAGGATTAAGTTTAGGGGTAGGGTTACAGCTTCATTTTCAAGTGGCAATACTGATTGGACTGACGGCGTTTTTCGTAATTATTAGAAAAGAAGGAAAGGGGATATTTTGGTATTGCCTGGGTTTAATAATTGGATATGCTCCATTACTTCTGTTTGATATAAGAAATAATTTTTACAACGTAGAAACAATGTGGTTGTGGTTGAATGAGGGGAATAAAACGAGATTGACGTTATCTGATCATTATTTTTTAAGTTGGTGGCCAATAATAATAATTGGCTTGGGATGGTTGGGTAAAAAGTACCGATACGTAGGTATAATAACGATAATTGTTTTGATGGTAATGGCAGGAAAAACTTTAACAAGAAGCCAAGCTAAAGGAATGCCTGATTTTTGGAATTATAAAGACTTAAAGAAAACGGAAGAAATTATATCGGAACAAAAAAATGAGAAGGATTTTAATATAGTTAATTTACTATCCGGAGATACAAGGTTTTACCCCCTGAGATATTTATTAACGATTAAGGATATAAAACCGATGCCGGTCAACAAGTACAGTGAAGCAGAACAGTTGTGGGTGATAGCAGATAATAATCAAAAGGTGACGGATAATCCGGTTTGGGAAATCAGTAGTATGGGAAAAAGTAAAATCAGTAACGTTTGGCAAATAAATGAAAAAGTAAATTTATATAAGTTGATGAAAGACAAATAAAAAGTGATAGAGAAGATTAGGGGCTGAAAATACCGCGATTGAGATTTTCGTGGGTAATTGAGGGAGTAACACGAAGAAACTTGGCTTTTTGATGAAGTTCGGGGATGTTAAAAGCGCCGCAGTAGGAAAGGCCGGAACGGATACCCATTTCCAATTTTTGAAGAGTGTCAGCAATCGGACCAGTAGACGGAACTAAGCCTTCAATACCTTCGACATAACTTGTATATTCTGCCGATTTATCGGCAGGATTTTGGGCTAATTGACTAAGTTTTTCAGTTTTAGAAGTAGAGCCATTGTAGGTTTTGTAGGGCTGACCATTAACCTCAACCGGCTTACCGGCAGACTCATCGGCTCCGGCAAGTAGAAAACCGGTAGAGATAGCGTCAGCACCAGCAGCCAGAGCTTTGACGATATCGCCAGAGTTTTTAGTACCGCCGTCGGCAATAAGAGGTCGATTAAATTCCCGGGCCGCTTTGGCGGTCTCGAGAATGGCAGTAATTTGAGGAACACCACAGCCGGTAGTCATTCGAGTGGTACAAATGGAACCGGGACCGACACCAACCCGAACAGCATCGGCACCGGCATCATAGAGGTCATAAGCGCCGTTATAGGTACCAACGACACCAGCAATAATTTCCAAATCGGGATAACGTTTTTTGACGTCCTGAAGAAAAGTGAGACAAGATTCCTGATGGCCGTGAGCAATGTCAATAGTAATAGCCCGAATGCCGAGAGAATAAAGTAAATCAACCCGGGCGTGTTCCAGAGGCTTAATACCAACAGCAGGAATAGTCAAAAAACCGGCGTCTAAAATTTGCTTGATTTCCGCGGCCTGAATGGGCGGTGGGGCAAAACGGGGGTAAAAACTAGTACCGCCATATTTGGCCATAGAAACAGCCAGATTGACTCCAGTGACACAGTCCATATTTTCAGCAATCAGGGGAAAATCGATGGCGATTTTGGGAGTTAAATGAGTTTTAAGAGAAATTTGACTGCGGGAAGAAACCCTAGAACGCTGTGGTTCCAAAAGGACGTCAGAAAAAGTTAAAGCCAAAGGAAAATCAGTCATAGATAATTTAAGTCTAGCAGAAATTGATAAAATAGACCGATGAACGATAAAGACAGTAAAAAATGGAACCTCGACGATGTACTGCCGATGAGTCAATTTGATAATTTTTATCAGGAAATTGAGAGGAATATTGAGGAAATAGATAAATGGTGGAATAAACTTGGACCGGAAATGGAAAAAAAGGATTTCGGAGAATTGATTGAATTTACCGAAAACTTGGGAGAGAAAATAACAAGAATAGTGGATTTACCATACTTGATGGAGGCGGCTGATGAAAAGGATAAAACAGCAAAACTATTGAAGACTAAGGCTAACGACTTGGCAATTAAGTGTCAAGAGAAAACCAGAAAAATTAATCATTGGTTAAGAGGGCTGGAAGTAGAAGGCAAAAAAAGACTGGACGACAAAAATGCTAAAAGATTGTTTGCGGCGATAACGGATTTGGAATATGGCTTGAGCCGGATGAGAGAAGCGGCGAAACATACTTTGAGTCAAAAAGAAGAGAATGTTGTCACCAATAAAGACGTAAATGGCATTGAGACATTGAAGGATTTGAGAGAAATAATTGAAGCCGAATTTGAATATGAGCTGAAGATAGAAGGTAAAGAAATCAGGGTCATAAAGACCCAATCAGAACTTTTAGCCTTAACCCACTCGGTTGATAAGGAGGAAAGAAAGGCGGCTTATGAGGCATTGTTAAAAAAACAAAAAGACAATCTTGATAAGTTGTTTTTGGTGTATCAGGCGGCAGTAAAGGACTGGGGGTATGAAGCTAAAATAAGAGGATTTAAGTCGCCGATAACGGTGAGAAATTTTGCCAACGATATCGAAGATAAGGCGGTAGAAACGATGATGGCGGTGTGTCAAGAAAAAAAGGAAATATTTCTAAAATATTTTGAGTGGAAGGCAAAGAAGTTAGGAGTGAAAAAACTGACAAGGTTTGATCTTTATGCACCGATAGAAACGAAAACAAATCAGGTAATGAGCTACGAAAAGGCTAAGGAGTTGGTCTTGTCGACCTTGGATGAATTTTCAGCCGATTTTAAAAGACTGGCAGAAAAAGTAATTGAAGAAAAACATGTTGACGTGGAACCAAGGGTTAATAAAAGAAGCGGAGCTTTTTGCGCGACAATCGGACCAAAAATTACGCCATACATACTGCTAAACCATACCGGAACAATCCGGGATGTGTATACCCTGGCCCACGAATTGGGGCATGCAGTTCACTCACTTTTAGCCAATAAACATTGGCCATCAGTCCAACAGGCCAATTTACCGCTGGCAGAGACAGCTTCGACATTGGCAGAAATGGTTTTATTTGAAAAAATACTAGAGAAGGAAAAAGATAAAAAAACAAAAACGGCAATGGTGAGCCAAAAAATTGATGATACTTACGCGACGACGTTAAGACAAATTTATTTTGTATTGTTTGAAATGAGAGCACACGAAGAGATTAAAAAAGGAATTACAGATGAAGGACTGGCAAAAATTTGGCTGGAAATGTTATCGGAGCAATTAGGAAAAAGTGTCGAGGTTGATCCCCTGTTTGCATATGAGTGGGGATATGTGTCGCACATAGTGGAATCGCCGTTTTATTGTTACGCCTATGCTTTTGGAGAATTGTTAACAATATCGTTATATGGAAGATATAAAAAAGAAGGAAAAGGATTTTTGCCAAAGATTGAGAAGTTGCTGGCGGCAGGAGGATCTAAAAGTCCAAACACAATTTTGAAGGAGGCGGGAGTGAATATAAATCAAAGAGCGTTTTGGGAGGAGGGCTTTGGAATAATAGAAAACTGGATAAAATTGTTAGACAATTAACCGACATTCCTTAAGAGTAAGAGTATAATTTAGGGTCGTGACTAAAGGAAATCTAATAAGTTCGATGGACGAAGGGGTAAAGAAAAAACTGATGACTTTTTTTGAAAACTACAAACTGGTAGGGTTCAAAAAGGGCCAAATAATTTTTCAGCCGGGAGATGAATTACACCAGGTAATGTTTGTAAAAAGCGGTTATGCCAGGATGTACTCGCTGACAAAAAATGGAAAAGAAATGACCTTGCCATTAATGCGACCATTGTTTTTTGCCTCAATGGTCTATGCTATGACAGGAATGGAAAACCATTGTTTTTTTGAAGCGATAAGCCCGACAGAGGTTTGGGTAGCACCGACAAGCGAATTAAATGATTTTTTGAAAAAAAATAAAAAAACTAAGGATGATTTGGTTAGGCTGGTGGTAAATGAATTTGTGGATATGACCTGTAACATGCAGCAGTTAATATCAAGCGACGCAGCGGCAAAATTAGCAAGAATAATAGAAATTATTGCGGCGAGGTTCGGAGAAAATAAGGATGGCGGAGTATTAGTAAAATTCAACACGCCTCACCGATTGCTGGCCTCAATGACCGGATTGACGCGGGAGACAATAACCCTACAACTGATCAAAATGGAAAAAGAAGGGATAACCGAAAATAAAAATAAAAGGATTTTAGTGAAAGACTGGAAAAGATTGAAAGAAATGGCAGGAATAGAAAATTAATTAATTATAGAGATTTTCTAACGAGAACTATTCGCGGCAACAATCAAGAATTTTACCAATAACACCGGAGATTTTACCTAAAAAATCAGATTTTTTTAGCTCAACGGGTTGGTCTTGAGAGTTTTCTGCTACAAGACTTTTTGAATCCGACTTGACGATGCCAAGGTTAATCCCCCAAAAAAGATTGTAAAGATCATAGGATTTTTTGAAAAAATTGTCGGCCTTTTTTTGATCGCCCTGATGGAGAGCTTTGGTACCGACTTCAAAAAGACGCATGGAGGCGGCTAATAAATGCTTACTGGTGCACCAAACTTCACCTTCGGGATCTTTGACAATGAGCTTGAGAAGTTCTTTGCGCATTTCCCGGGTTTGATGAAGGAGATCAAGATAGCTAGACTTGCCGGTTTTTTGAGAGGTGAAAAAAAGATGTTCTTCAATGGAAATTAAGTTCATGACGGCGATAGACAAATCTTCGTCGGAAGAAAGATCGAGCTTGTTGCCGGCTTCAGCCTGTTTAATTTTGGCCATGAATTTCTGAAGATCGGAGTTGGTGATCATGAGGGTATTTTAGCAATTACTACAAACTAAAGCCGAATTTGAAAACGAGAGTGGCCAATAACAGCAAACCGACGGGAAAAATGACTTTGGCATAAAGGAAAAGAGCGCGGTGGTGATTTTTGGCTTTGGTATCGGCATAAATAATGTTGCCGGCGATGACCGTGAGAAGACCGATGGTTTGGCCAAAAATGATTTTGTCAAAACCCAAAAGACGATTGTCAACAACACCAAGTTGACCAGTAAATTGGAAATAAGCAAGAGTAGTTAAAAAGAGAATTAGAGAAAGAACAATCCGTTTTTTGAGAAATTTAATTTTGATTTTAGGGGCCAACCAATAAGCAATAACAGTGTTGAGACCAGAAATCCAAATAGAAACTAAAAGATCGTCAATACCGAGCTTTTTGGCTAAAAACATTCCCCCACCAACAGTGACAATACAAACAGGGCATTGGGCGAACGTTGTTTGAACGTTAGTTAAAAAAAAGACAATGAAACTTAATAAGAGGAGAAAAACCGATGGCATGAATTTGATTATATCTGATGAAAAATTAAGTGTTCCACCTGCTTTGTACTACAAGTGTAGTTGTTCACTTTTTATTTGTCAAGGGAGAGAATTTTTTGGAGACAGACTGGAATCTTTCTATTACTAGATTACCATAAGATCCGTATAACCGGTTAAAGAGATCGTCAAGGCAACGGGAAGCAAAAACCTGTTTGGTTTCAACGGGTGAATAAAAATAAACCTTGCCTTCCTGGCGACGACGAAGAAGCTCTTTGTCGGTCATGCGCTTAAGAACGGTCATAATAGTGGTGTAGGCATGTTTTCCTTTCAGAAAAGAAAGGACATCGGAAGGCTTGAGGGGATCTTTTGAAGCCCAAAGAATTTCCATAACTTTTTGCTCAAGACCACCGAGAAGATGACATTTGACATTGCAGTGGCCGACACATTTCATTACTACGATTGTAGCAGGAGGGAATATATTTTACCAGAGTGCTAAAATCTTGATATGACAAAAACACAACAAAACCTACTCAAAGCATTTGCTGGAGAGAGCCAAGCGAGGAACAAATACTTGGTATTTGCCAAAATGGCGAGAAAAGAAGGGATGGAGTGGATAGCCAGAGTGTTTGAAGAAACGGCCGACAATGAAAGAGCCCATGCCCAAGAATTGTTTGAATTAATTTTAGGACCGGTAATAGTGACTGGAGAACTGGCAATTGCACCATTTAGCGATAAGACGGCAGAAAATTTGGTAACGGCGGCGGAGGGAGAAAAATTTGAATGGACAACAATGTATCCGGATTTTGAAAAAATAGCCAAAGAAGAGGGAGAAGCAGGGCCGGAAAGGCTATTTAGAGAGTTAAAAGAAGTGGAGGAAAAACACGAAGAAAGATATTTGATATTGGCAAAAAAAGTAGCGGATAAAACGCTTTATACAGCCGAAACCGAAGTAGAGTGGAAATGCCTAAATTGCGGATATATTCACAAAGGAAGCACAGCGCCGACAAAATGTCCATTGTGCCAAAAAACGCAAGATTGGTATCAACAACTAGGACTTATCCGATAGCCTGAATTTTCAAAGGGGAAACAATTTGACCGGTTAGAGTCAAAGGAATGGTGTCGAAACGATGGTCGTGGTGACGGGTAGCAAGAAGATATTTGCCGTCGTAAAGAGGAGTGGTAGTCTTGAAAAGACCAAGGATATTGGAACGTAAAACCCGAGACGGATGACCTTTGTCGTCCTGAATTTCGATAATGGCTTCTTCGATGATTTTGCCATCGGGAGTGGTAACCATACCGGCAATGATGTTGGGTTCAGTTGGAGTATTGGGCATGGGAATGTCACCAAATTTGGCTTTACCGGTGGCTTCTAATTTAACATGAGTAACGAGAGGAGCCGGTTTAAAAACAGCTTTTTTAACTGAAGTTAATTTTTGAAAAAGTTGATCGGAAACTGACGGCTTGGTATTAACAGTCGGAGAAGAGACGACAGAACTAGGTCGTGATAAGGGTGGAGCCGGTGAAATAATCTTTTCTTCGGGAGTTAGAAGAAATTCGTTGAGAGCTAGGATAAGATCCGGGTAATTTTTATAGAGAACGGCGTTGATGCCAAATTTTTGAGCAGCGACGATATTGGACAACTTATCATCAACAAAAACGACTTCAAGCGGATTCCACCGACCGTGATTAAAAATAGCTTTATAAATAAAAGGCATGGGTTTACGAAGTTGATACTCCCAAGAATAGATAGAATAGTCAAAAAGAGGACTGATCCATTTTTGGTAGAAAGGAGCAAGAAAATATTCAGCATTGGAGATACAGCCAATTGAAAATTTTTGGGAACGAAGATAGGCAATAAGGTCTACCAATGATTGGTTAAGATGTGACTTGAAAGCAGATTCATTGCTAAAAGCTTGATCGATTAGGGCGACAAGTGGCCGGGGATCAACCTTTGGATTGATGGTTTTGAACCAATCTTCAAGCTTAAGATGGCTAGTTTCAAACTGGGCATAGACATCTAAATAGAGATTTTCGATTACTTCAGAGGTAATGCCAAGAGACTGGGCCCAAGAAGAACGAAGAATTTGAGAAAGCGGCTGATAGTTCCAAATAACTTTACCTACATCAAAAACAATGGTTTTAACCATGCAGTTTTATTATAGAGGATACTTTAGTTAAAGTCCGTGATAGAAGGAGTTCATTTTGGGTAAGAAAATAACTAAGGCAACGATAAAAGAAACAACGGCTAAAACTAAAACAGCGGCAGCAGCAAGATTGCGCATGTTGGTGGTGTCATCGTAACCAAGCTTGAACTTGAGCTTGAGCATATCAGCGATATTTTCAATAGAAGAATTAATAAGCTCGGCAGAAAAAACTAAACCGATGCAAAGAATAATTATTAACCACTCAAAAGAAGAAAGATGAAAATAAAAACCGGCAAGAACTACCACAATGGTGGCCAGACAATGAACCTTGAGATTGCGCTCGGTGCGAAGACCATAAATAAGACCACGAAAAGCAAAAACAAAGCTACGAAGGAACTTTTTTAAAGAAATCATTATTTATCTTACTATTTTTTGACACTTGGGGCAAAAAAAAGTACCCCGGCCACCAAGCTTGATATATTTTATCGGAGTTTGACATTGAAGACATGGCTCCCTTTTTCGCTCATAGACCCGGAAATAAAACTGATTTGAACCAGATGAACCGTCGGGTTTCAGATAGCCATGGTCTTTGGCGGTAGAACCGCCAGCGAGAATGGATTGACGCATGATGGCAAGAAGAGAATGATAAAGCTTTAAGGCTTTGACGCGGGAAATTTTGTTAGCAGGAGACTCCGGATGAATTTTGGACAAAAAAAGAGAATCGTTGGCATAAATATTACCGATACCGGCAAACTTTGACTGGTCGAGAAGAACTGTTTTTACTGGACGGGAAGATGATTGAAGCTGAGAATGAAAATATTTTGGAGTAAATAAGGGATCCAAAACATCGAGACCAAGGTTTTTTTGAAACTTGATAAGCTCTGCCGGGGTAAAAACCCGGGCCCAGCCGAATTTACGTTGGTCGTTAAAAAGTAATTTGCGGCCGTTGGAAAGGGTAAATATTAAACGAGCAGACCTGGCTGATGAAAGTGGGTGACCGAGAACGGTACCGGAATAGATAATTTGTCCGGTCATTTTGAGATGGAACAATAAAACTAAATTGTTTTTCAAAACTACCGAGAGTTGTTTGCCAAGGCGGGACAACTTGATAATTTTTTGGCCTTCGATAAGTTTGGGATTACCAATAAAAGATTTAGGGGTGAGAATTTTAAGACCAGAAATGGTTTGACCGATGATTTTTTTGGCTAAAAATTGATGAATGACTTCGACTTCAGGAAGTTCCGGCATGAGAGTATTATATCGGTCTTATCGTGTATGTTCGAAATCGGTTAGGTCATCAAAGTCGACAGACGTTGTTTTGTTTTTGGAGAGACGGAAAATAGCAACCTTAGTATCGGCGAGACGGTCTTTGACTAAACTAATAGAGTTGAGAAAGACTTGAGTGGAGACAAGATAACTGGTGAGTAAAAAAACATCAGATATCTGTTTGTTGCCGACGATGACCGAATAAACAAGGTAAATCAAGACCAGACTAAAAAAGACGACAGCAGTATTCTGAAGGCTAAACCATTCCCAAAAGCCATGGGCACAAAGCCGGTGATATTGTTTGAGAAGCTGAGAGGATTCAAGAGAGATGTCATTACTGCTTTGAAGTTTGCCGTAGTAATTTTCGATTTTTTTGTTTTGATCTTCTTTGATTTTGGCGTAAAGACCGGTAGTATATTCATCGGTAAAAAAATAGACCAGTATATAGGCTATTTGTAAAATAAAAACACGAAAATCCAAAAAAAAGACGAGGGTCGGAAGATAAAAAAGGGAAACAAAACCGTCAATGCCCGGCTGATTGATAACTTCCATGGTCAAACGGGTAGCATCGGAAAAATTGCGGATGGTTTGGACAGCCTGATGACGTTTTTTCTTGTCCTGAAGTTGAAGGTCTTGAGTAAAAAATTTCTGAATGTGGGATTCCGTTTTATAAATCAGATACTGAATCTTGTGGACGGACAAAAGACGAAGAAAATTGTCCAGAAGATAGAAAACAAAGGTAAGAAAAACTAAAAAATAAGTTCGATTGGGAGTACAGCTGGTTTCAAGGCAACGGATAATTTGAGAAAAAAGGTAAACAGCAAGAGGAGGAATTAAAACAGAAACGATGCGAATAAAAAACCAAAAGACAAATTGATTTTTTTCGTAAATCAGACGATAAATATATTTGATAGCTTCTCGGGTTTCACGGGTCACGAGTTAATTCTAAGTCAGGTAAGTTACTTAAGTAAAGATGATAGGATAAAATAGGTGTTATGGATGAAGATATGAAAATATTTGACACGGTGATTATCGGTTCGGGACCAGCTGGGTTGACGGCGGCAATTTATACAGCCAGAGCTGATTTGAAAACCGTAGTAATAGCAGGAAACAGACCGGGAGGACAATGTACTATTACAACAGTAATGGATAATTTTCCCGGGTTTCCCGAAGGAATAGGCGGATTTAAGTTGGTGACAGACATGCAAAAACAGGCGGTGCGCTTTGGGGCCGAGATTAAACAGGGAATAGTAAAAGAAATAAAAAACCAAGAGGAATTTGAAATTGTTTTGGAAAACGGAGAAATAATCACGACAAAATCGGTAGTACTAGCAACGGGAGCTCAAGCAAAATGGTTAGGACTACCAAAGGAAAAGGAATTAATCGGAAAAGGAGTGTCGGGGTGTGCCACGTGCGATGGAATGTTTTTTAGGGACAAAATTGTAGCCGTAATAGGCGGGGGAAATGTGGCTTGCCAGGAAGCGGTATTTTTAGCAAAATTTGCCAGAAAAGTTTATTTAATTCACCGAAGGGATCAACTTAGAGCCAGCGCCACCGAACAAAAAAGAGCTTTAGACGAGCCAAAAATTGAGCTGGTGTGGAATAGCGAAGTAATAGAAATAATCGGCGAGTCGAAGGTTGAAAGTCTGAAAGTCAAAAACAATGTGACAGGCGAGGAAAAAATACTACCGGTCGACGGAATGTTTGTAGCTATCGGACATACGCCATCAACTGATTTTGTAAAAGGACTGGTAGAGTTGATGGAAGACGGACACGTAGTTATTGGCAAAAACAAAGAATTACCAACAATGACGAGTGTGGAAGGAATTTTTGCGGCCGGAGACTGCGTTAATGAACATCATAAACAGGCGATAATTGCCGCCGGAGACGGAGCCAAAGCGGCGTTAGACCTGGAAAAATGGATAGGCAGAAGAGAGTGGAGAAATTAAAAAAGAGATGAAGTGAATTTTTTAATTTTTTGAACGAACTGATCACGGGAAAAGCGGACGGCGTTTTTTTGACAATCTTTTGGGTCAATTTTTAGTTTTTGGAGTTTTTGAATAGCAGTAGCACAAGAGGCGGGGGTGAGTTCGTCAAAAAGAACACCGGTTTTATTATCGACAACAGTTTCTGTAATGCCCCCGCTTTTGTAGCCGACAACAGGACAGCCATAACCCTGAGCTTCGACAGAAACAATACCAAAATCTTCCTGATCGGAACAGAAAAGATAGGCTTTGGCTTGAGAAAAGAGATCGGCTTTTTGTTCTTGAGTAACTTCACCTAAAAATTCAACTGTAAGGCCGGCGATTGATTTTAATTGGCTTTCAAAGCCAGCAAAATCACGACCAAAAATTTTGAGAGGTAATTTGAGTTGATTGCAGGCTTGGATAGCGATGTCATAGCGCTTGGCACGAGCTAATCTACCACCAGTCAGATAGAACCGCTCGCCTACCATTTTGCGGTGCTCACGCCCTTCGGAAGGAACCTCGGATGATTGCGCTCCGAAAATGGCAGGCTTCGCTATTTTAAAAATTTCGACAGGGGGGTTGATGACGATAGAATTGCGGCGATAGAATTTTTGAATACGGGCGGCGGTAGTGGAAGAGTTAGCGATGAATTGATCAACATTTTGGGCATATTTGAAATCGAGGAGCCGGAGAAAATGATTGGCAATTTGGGCCAGAGCGTTGAAAAAAGGATATTTTTTTAAATCACGAGCGGTGGGAAGACCGTAAAGATATCGAGGGGGAGTGTGGCAATAACAAATGAGTTTAGCGGATTGTTTGTTGACGGCATTAGGGAAATAGGCGCCGGTAGCAGAGGAAATTATTAGGTCAAAGTTTTTAAAGTTCATAAAGTTAAAAGCCAGAGGAGAAAGAAGACGAAGGGGGCTGATAATTTTATGAGCGAAAAGCAAATATTGAAAAAAACTGGGGTGAATGCGGCCCTGCCACTTTTTTTCAAGACGGGAACGGTGAGGACCAAAAGAAGCGGGGTGATAAAGGGCGGTATAGATAGGAGCATCCGGAAAAATGTCGGAAAGAGCTTCTAAAACAGATTCAGCCCCGCCGTATTCTTTGAGATAGTCATGAACTAAAGCGATACGCATATAGGTTTAAAAAAGAGAGGTTTGGACGGAATTGTTAATGGAAGTTTCTTTTTTAGAAAGATTTAATTTTTTTTGAAGGCGGGAGGAAAGGGATTTGAAATGGTATTGATCAAAAACCGGTAAAAGGTTTTGGGCGAGAACGGAATTCCAACGGGCGGAACGAAGGGTAAAAGTAAGAGGAATGTTGTCGATTAAGGTAGCGAGTTTCTGCGAAAGATAGGCATTATCTTTGCCTTTTTCAAGGCGTAAACGAACCGAGCCATTTAAATCACTCAAGTGAGAATAAACCCCGTCAAGAGAATCATATTTTTCTAAAAGTTCGACAGCGGTTTTGGGGCCGATACCTTCGACGCCAGGGTAGTTGTCGGACATATCCCCCATCAAAGCTTTAAGGTCGATAACCTGTAAAGGCAGAACGCCTAATTTTTCCTTAACTTCGCCGGGTCCAAAAATTTTGGTTTCGGAAAGGCCACGAATAGGAACAAAAAGGTCGACTTGAGAGGTAACGAGTTGCATTAAATCTTTGTCGCCGGTGATGATAGTAATTTTGGAAATAAGTTTTTTGCGGGATGATTTAAAAATTTTTTGAAGAGACTTTTTGGTGATGGTGGCGATAAGATCATCGGCTTCATAACCCCCCATGGAAAAATTGGAAATATGGGCTTGCTTTAAAGTTTCAGGAAGAAGAGGAAGCTGGACGATCAGGTCGCGGTCGGGAATTTTACGCTTGGCACGGTAACCAATAAATTCAGATTGACGAAAAGTAGGACCGGGAGAATCAAGACAAACGATAAGATAATTTGGGTGGAGATTATCAATGGCGGAAAGAAGCATTGAATAAAAACCGTAAAGGGCATTAACGGGTTGGCCATTAACGGTAAGAGACGGAATAGAATGATAGGCACGGTGAGCGATCGCGTGGCCGTCAACGATAACAAGATGCATGTATCTGAAATTATAACCCGAAACAACCAATTTACTGATAAAATTAAATTATGGAGCAACATCCGATTCCACAACCGATCACCTCGTATGAATTTAAATTGGTCGGAGAGATGACATTAAAGCAATTTTTAAAGGCCGGCGGAGGGATTGTGGTAGCCTTGCTCATAAACGCAACCAAATTGGTGTTTTTTATAAAATGGCCATTGATGATTTTGTTCGGAGGGGGAGGCTTGGCTTTGGCATTTGTTCCATTTCAGGACAGACCACTGGAAAAATGGATAGTAGCATTTATCAAATCGATATATTTTCCAACTATCTATACGTATAAAAAGAGAGCTAATAATGATTGGCTAGAAACAGACATGGTAAAAGCGAAAGCCACAGCAGAGGAAAAGAAAAAGAAGGAGGAAGAACTTCCCATAAAAGACCAGGGAAAGGTAGAAGAGTTCATTGAATCACTGCCTTCGGTTAAAAAAGAAGAAAAAGTCCCGGAAAAAGAGGTAGTTAAAATAAATCCGGTAAAAAGCGAAGAGGAAACCGTAAAAAAGGAAACTAACTGGAGAGATCAAACGACTGATCTCAAGCTGAAAAAAGAAAAACTGAAAGCAACCGGAAGAGCAAGTTTTGGGTCAATCCCGATGCCGGACATTCCGGAAATACCAAATATTGTGGTAGGAATGGTAACTGATACGGCAGGTAAGATTGTTGAAGGAACGATTTTGGAAATTCTTGATGCCGAAGGAAATCCGGTAAGAGTGTTAAAGACAAATGCTTTAGGCCAGTTTAGGATATCGACACCGTTGGCAAATGGACAATATTTAATAATTCCGGAAAAAAAGGGACTTAATTTTGACAGGGTGAGTATTGATCTTTTAGGAAAAATTGTTCAACCAATTAAAATACAATCTGTCTAAGAGGGTAGTTTTTGCGTTATTATTAAATAGTCTATGCCGATTGACCCATTAAAAATAGCTATCAGAGGGAGTACTCAAGACCATTTGCCGGTGGAGGATGTGATTAATGGAATCGTTCTATTAAAAGACGGTTCGGCAGCAATGATAATGCAGGTATCGTCGGTTAATTTCGACTTGTTGTCAGAAAGAGAACAATCGGCTCTGGTTTTTGCTTATGGAGGAATATTAAATTCTTTGAGCTTCCCAATACAAATTGTGATTCAAACGAACAGAAAAGATGTAAGTGCCTATTTGCAAAATCTAAAAACTGCCGAAGAAGAACAGGAAAATAAACTTTTAGGAGAGAAAATAAAGAGTTACCGAAAATTTATTGAAGAAACAGTAAAAAGAAATGACGTGCTATCAAAATCTTTTTATGTAGTGGTCCCGTTTTCGATCTTAGAATTAGGGATTAAGACGGCATCGAGCCAATTAACAAGTAGCCTGCCGCTATTGGGAAGACAAACGGAAAGATCGCTGCCCTTTCCAAAGGAACAAATTTTAGAAAAAGCTAAAGCCAGTTTGGAACCCAAAAGAGACCATTTGATGAGGCTGTTTTCCAGATTGGGATTGGAAATAAAACAATTAGATACAAAAGAAATGATTGAATTGTTTTACCGACTGTACAATGAAGAAACTGCTATTAATCAAAAGATTTCGAATTTGAGTTATGGAACGCCAGCGGTGATGGCAAAAATTAAAAAAACATGAAAATATTTAGTTTTGGCAAAAAAAAAGAAGAGATAAAAAAGACAGAGACACCGGTAACGGCGGACAATAAATTGACTGGAGCTAAAAAATTTGTTGAGGGATTGGTTTCGACGAAGGACATTATTGCCCCGGCGGCACTGGAAGTTGATTTTAACCACATAAGGATTGGTAACCGGTACTATAGAACATTGTTTGTAGCCGGATATCCAAGATTTGTGGGAATAAATTGGCTGTCACCACTGGTTAATTTTGACGCGTCACTGAACGTGTCGATGTATATTTATCCGACGGACGGAAAAGAAATTCTAGATGATTTAAGAAGAAAGATTGCGGAAATGGAGGCTGAAATTAACACTGATTTACAGAGAGGGAGAGTGGTAAATCCGGCAACACAGGCAAAGCTGGAAGATGCTTTGAATTTACAAGCAGAATTGGTGAGGGGAGAGGAGAGATTTTTTCAATTTGGACTTTATGTAACGATATCGACTGATTCGGAAGAAGAATTAGATAGAATCAATAAAAATATTGAAGCGGCGTTGGGATCGTTGATGATAATCAGTAAAAGAGCAACATTGCAAATGGAAGATGGCTTTGTAACGACTCTGCCATTGTGTATAGACAGATTGGGAATCACCAGAAATATGGATACGACGTCACTGGCAACAACTTTTCCGTTTGTGTCATCGGATTTATCTGACGATAAGGGGATAATGTATGGAATTAATGAACACAACGGAAGCTTGGTAATTTTTGATAGATTTTCAATGCCGAATTATAATTCGGTAGTATTTGCCACGGCCGGAGCGGGAAAATCGTATTTGATTAAGCTGGAAGCAATAAGATCGCTGATGATGGGGACAGAAATCATTGTAATTGATCCGGAAAACGAGTACCGAAACTTGAGCGACGCAGTGGGAGGACAATATATTGCGTTTGGGTATGGTGAAGAGTCAAAAATTAATCCATTTGATTTGTCATTAACGGAAGAAGAAGGAGAAAATGCTCTGAATGCAAAAATGTTGAATTTACATGGTTTGCTCAAGGTGATGCTGGGAGAAATGAACCCAATGGAAGAATCTATTATGGATAAAGCATTGATGGAGGCTTATAAGGCAAAAGGAATTACTCCTGACCCAACGACCCAAAATAAAGAACCGCCATTAATCGAAGATTTATATAAGTCGTTGATGGGAATGGAAGATAAGTCGGCACAAACATTAGCAGCACGAATGGAAAAATATATAAAAGGTTCCTTTGCCGGAATTTTTAACCAAAAAACAACCGTAAATTTAAAAAACAAAATGGTGGTGTTCGGCATCAGAAATCTGGAAGAAGCCTTAAGACCAATAGCGATGCATATTATTCTTGACTATATTTGGACGGTAGTGAAAAAAACCCTAAAAAAAAGAATAATGATTGTGGATGAGGCGTGGTATTTGATGCAGTTTCCGGATTCGGCGGCATTTTTGAGAGGAATTGTAAAAAGAAGCAGAAAATATTATTTGGGAGTAACAACAATTACCCAAGATGTGGATGATTTTTTAAAGACGCCGTACGGAAAAGAAATTGTGACCAACAGTGCAATTCAAATTCTTTTAAAACAACACAGTGCGGCAATAGACCAAATAGGAGAGGTGTTTTACCTGTCAGAAGGAGAGAAACAGTTATTATTAACCGCTGATAAGGGGGAAGGAATATTTTTTGCCGGACAAAACCACGTAGCGATTAGGGTGATTGCCTCGGCAGATGAGCATAAACTGATCACCTCAAACCCAGAAGAAGTGATGCAAATGAAAAAGACGGTGGAAGAAAAAAAGAAAGAACCGGAAAAACCAATGACAGTGGCAGAACCACCAAAGCCGATTTTGGTTAATAAACCTATAACTGAAAATAGTAATCAAGTAGTAGAAATTGAAAGTGGTCCGGTATTAAACGCCATTTCCCCGAAGGTAGAAGATGTATTGCAAAAACGGATAAAAGAAATGGAAGAACAGGAGAAAAAAGAAATTGAAGAGCACAGGAAGGAAGTTGAGGTTGAAGAGAAAGAAAAAGAAAGTAAAAATCAATCTTTGGGCGGTTTTGGATCTTTACCGAAATATCAGGATTTATTTAAGCCAACGGCAAACAAATTACCTCCCTTGCCCCCACTGCCGCCATTACCAAAATACGAACCGGTAATAAAGCCGATATTTATTACCCCCGAACCAAAAATTCCGCAACCACCGCAATTGGTTAAGAAAAATAAACCTGAATTTGTGGCACCAGAGCAAAACAAAACCGTGGCATCACAAGCTCCAGCGGATAAAAAAACCGGACTAACCTACGACAAACTATTTGGCGACGGAATCGTTTAGATTGGTATAATTTCAATTGATGGATCAGATTTTAACCAAAGAAGAAACAGTAATACAGGAGATAAATTCGAGAGACTGCCGAACAGTAAATGAAGTCATTAAAGCCCTGGGTGAATTAATTGCTAATCACGGAAAACTGATAAAAGGAAGACTGGAAGATAGAATTTTCCAAGTATATCTGGCGATAGGAGCCAGAGAAGATTTTGATGTAACCCAACCATTGACGGAAATGGTAAAAACGCTGGATCGTTTGGACGATAAAACAAAAACAGAAAAAATTGAAGATTTGTCTAAACAAGTTAAAGAAAAGATAGATGAAGCATTGAAGGACAAACCTTCAGAAGAAATAAAATTGGGGTCAAAACAGTTGACCAGAGATGAACTAAGAGTGCTGATAAGAGAATATGAAGAACATTTAATTAAAGAAAATGGAAATAAAGAAAAAGCAATGGCGAGGCTGGTGGAAGGAAACGCAAGAGGAAAAAAGAGCGCAGAAATAATCGCGAGATTAGAGGAAATAAAAATAGAAATCAAAGAAAACGGGCTGGCCGAAAATAAGATTGAAAAAATGGCCATAGATTTAGTGATAGAAGAAAATTTATTGGTAGCTGAACTGAAAGAGAAATTGCCTGACGAAAAAGCTGAAGCAATTTCAAAAATGACAACAGAGGTGACGATGAATGAAATAGTAAAAGGAATAGGAGAAATTAATAAAGAAGAAGTGACAGGGCAAGTGTTAAAAAAAGTAAAAGAGATAGATATTCAAAAAAATGATCTAGAGACCATCGAAGAATTGGTGATAGAGGAAGTGATAGGGAGAGTAGCGGAAAAGAAAATAGAGATTGAGGCAAATAAGGTTGCAGTGGAAATGTTAAAAAGACTGAAAGATGAAGGAATAGTAATCTCCGAAAGAAAAGTTGATGAAAATAATTTAACAGAAAGAATTGAAACTCAAATATCGGAAGTTTGGAAAGGAAAAAGAGAATCGCTTTCCGAAAGCCTAGTAGTAGAAGTGGCTAATGCCAGTAAGGTTAATGACGAAAATTCCTTACTTAGAATAAGTCAGATAGTAAAGGAAGGAGAAATACAGATAAGAGAGCACACTAGAAATAATTTTGCCTTGAGACAAGAAGCTAAAATGGCGGAATTGAGAGGAGAAATTATAGAGACAGTAAACAAGGCCGATTCGACAATAAGCCCAGCAGTTGTAAGAGAATACGGTCGACTAGTAAGTAGTTTTTATCGAGTACCCTTAAGTGAGTATCAGAAAAGTGCGGTAGAAAGCGTAGAAAAAGTTCATGGACCGGGAAAAGCAAAGGTGGCTTGGGGATATACGGAAGCTTATTTGGGAATGTTAACCGACCCAAATATCGTTCAAAACACTGAAAAACTGAATAAGATTCTTGATAAATATCCACAATTTGAAGGCATGGTTAATGGAATTGAAAAAGCCAGAACAGTTAATGGATTAGCGAGAACTCTTCAAAAGAGTGAAGTAATGCAGGGGCTTTTAGGTTCTCAAAAATTCGCTCAAATAACAGGTTTTATAGATAATCCGTTTGGATATTTCGGACAAAAATTATTAACAAGCGAAGGAGTAAAGGCGTTTATCGGAAAAATTGGCGGTCAAGAGTTGGTGACCGGATTGACAAATATTTTTTCTAAAGGCGGAGGGACAGCAGAAATGTTGATGGCGGCAGGAAAATCGATTCTAGCTAAGTTAGGAGGAACAGCGGCAACAACAGCTGTCGCAGGAGGAGCGGCAACAGCCGGAGGAACGGCAATAGCGGCGGCGACAGGGCCACCAGGGTGGATTGCTGCGGCGGCGATAGCAGTAATAAGCGTAGCAAAAAAGATATTTGGGAAAATAAAAGATTTATTTGGAGGTTTATTTGAAAGTTTAGGAATTGACAAAAAAGCCTTGGATTTGTTTGGCGGACTTAAAAGTTGGATGCGAAATAATTTAGGAGGAATATTTGGAAAAGCGGGAGAGGCGTTATTAGGAGTAGCTGAAATGCCATTGCAATTAGTCGAAATGTTGTCGATGGTAGCAATAGGAACCGTGGTGGCGTTAATAGTACCGCTGTTTTTTATTGGTTTTTTTGTTTATCAAATGTTGCAATCAAATCAAGTTTCAACGTTAGTCCCGCCGGTGGGGATGGGAGCCGGTGAAGAAGGAACATCTTCGACGATTCCGCCGTATTTATTAACTGATTGTATGAGCAGTCCGGCATGCGCCGTAATCGATTATCTTCGATATAAAAAAGGAATTACTAATGTGAATACGGGGAACGTAAACCAAGCGGCAAGTTATGTCCAAGAATGGGTGAATCCACCGGTAGGATTTGACAAAGGATATTTTAATACAATAATGACGGCAAATACTGCCAGTTGGACTTATTTTCAATGTTTAGGATTTAGTTTTAGTATTGATAAAGAACTGGCAAGTTTAGGGGAAGAAATTGACGGATTAGTAGATGAAAATGATAGTACTCCCGGATGTGAACCGGTGACGATTGAAAATGCAGGAGCCGGTGATCATATAATGTACATGGGACCACATATTTTAGAATTATCAGTATTCAGGCCTGACGATGGAAGTGGAATAATTTCGGATGTTAACGGAGACAGGCAAGGTATGTTGAGAAATATGCACAAGGGGGCGAATGGAAGCGGTGACAGTATAAGAGATTTTTTGATCAGTAAAAAAAATCAGTATTCTCGGTTTAAAATATTAAGATGCAGATGAAAGAAAAAATAAAAAAATATTGGTGGATAGGGATTTTGTTAATAATATGGATAATAGTAGTTTTCTTTTTAAAGAAACCGGCAGAAGAAAAGAAAAGCGAAAATGAAGTATCGAGAACAACGCCAACGACGATAATAATTTCCGGACCAACGATATTTACCGGGGGAACCGGACCGGATGAGGCGTCGGCAAAGGAACTTATGAAGGAATATGAACAATCACTAAAAGATTATCCTTTGGCTGATAAATTACCTTACAGTGGAAATGGCTTTGTGATAGATCATTATGTAGCCAGATTAAAGGTAGCGATTTATGTTGAGGAAGGAGTTAACAGAGAAGAAGTTGTAAAAGAATTTGACAAATGGTTGGGACAAAATGGTTTTAAAGCCGGATCACATCAGGTAGAATGGAGGTTGAAGGAGAAAAAATGAATAGAGGGGAATTTGTCAAGAAATATCAAATAATTTTAGTGCTGGGATTTGTGGCCGGAGCGATGGCAGTAATTAAGGTTTTGGTAGTACTGGGAAAAATTTAGTCCTGAATACGGACAGGCATGATGATGTGGGTGAAGTTGGGATCGGATTGGTCGTGAAAAAAGCCAGGAGTCAGAGGTTCGTTAAGCTCGATTATAATTTCTTCACCCTTACAAACAGTAAGAAAATCGGAAACGAATTTGTAATTAAAAGCAATTTCTAAAGGATCACCTTCAAACTTAGCCTCCACGGAGGCTTGGTTTTGACCAAGTTGGGGAGCATTAGCGGAAAGAATAAGCTTAGATTTTTGAAGACTGAATTTGACGACATTGGCCGATTTTTGAGCAAAAACGGAAGCAATTTTGACGGCTTGAACAAATTCGACTTTGTTGATAAAGATTTTTTTGGAAAAACTTTCCGGAATAATTCTTTGGTAATCAGGATAATCGCCATCGATGAGACGGGAGACGAGCTCCAGATCCTCTAAAACGAAGACGAGCTGGTGACCATCTAATGTTAGACCCATTTGCAGCTTTTTAGCAGTCTTGGAAAGCTTGGTGATTTCCAGAAGGGTCTTTTGGGGGATAAGGAAAGAAATCGGATGGTCGTTTTTTAAAGAAAGTGGTTCGACCAGTTTAATAATTTTTTGAGAAAGACGAAAACCATCAGTAGTAACCAAAGTAATATTGTTGGGGGCAAATTGACAAAGGACAGCGGTTAAAACCGGACGGGTGTCATCGGCGGCGGCGGAAAAAGCAATTTGAGAAATGGCCTGATTAAATAAAGAAAGATCAATATCAAAAGCGGTTTTAGGGTCAAGTGACGGCAAAACAGGAAAATCAGCGGCGGGAATAGTAGCAAAAGTCGACTCGGCCCGGGAAGAAGTAATTTTTAAGAGATTTTTATCGTCTAAAGAAAGATCAATTTTGCCGGATGACAGATAAGAAATAAATTCAGTAATTTCGCGGTTAGGAATAGTAGTACTCCCCTCTTTTTCGATTTTGGCACCAATCCAATAGTTAATACCGACTTCTAAATTGGTAGCCGATAATTTGAGACGACCTTCATCGGTAGAAATAAGAATATTATTTAGAATCGGAAGCTGGCTTTTAGAAGAGACAAAACGGGAAACGTTTTGGAGAGCCAGATTAAAGTTTTCTTGAAGGAGGGAAAGTTGCATTGGCTAATTATAATAAAAAGTAATTAATAAAATAGTAGATGTAGTTGTAGGACGGTGGAGAAGTTGATAGATTGATAATTAGTAAGCTGTAGGCGGTAAATTTTATGTTTAAAAGAAAGTATTTAGCGAACAGTAGTTATTTATCGGGAAGTATTGGCTTATAAAGTGAAGCTTAATTTGGGTAAGCTTCGGGGGAAAAGAAGGGGGCTTCTGTGGAAAAGTCGGTGGATAAACAGAACAGGAAAGTGGAAAACTAATTTTAAAAAGAGCGCCTGATTTGGTCGACAAGTTGACGAAGAGAAGAATTGACGGCCAAATCAGAGTGAATTTTGTCACGGGCGTGCATAATGCTGGTATGGTCGCGACCGCCTAAAAGACGGCCAACTTCTTCTAAAGGAAGATTGATTTCGGTGAGAAGAAGGTAGGCGGTTAAGTGGCGAGCGAAAACCAAGTCTTTTTTACGACTTTTGCCGCAAAGCTCGCTAGTTTTAAGATCAAAGTGTTTGGCACAAAGAGAAATAATATGCCTAGGAGTAAGGTTGGTAGGAGAAAGATGGTTTTGACCGGAAGAGGACAAGGGATTGAGGTAGTTTTGCACAAAAGCCAAATCGATCTCCTCTACCCTACCGGATTGAGCTTTAATGGCGATCTGTTGGATATTACCTTCAATGTCGCGAATATTGGATTGGATATTTTCAGCTAAAAAGGTGACAGCCGGAGGTTGAAGTTTGAGTCCATAAACTTCTGCTTTTTGAGTGATAATGGCGCAGCGCATTTCATAATCAGGGGGTTGAATATCGACGGTAAGGCCGCCCATAAAACGGGAAACCAGGCGATCTTCGAGATTTTGGATATCAGAGGGCTTACGGTCGGAAGTTAAGATGACCTGCCGACCGGACATGTGAAGAGCGTTAAAGGTATGAAAAAATTCCTGTTGAATGTATTCTTTACCGGCGATAAACTGGACGTCATCAACCAGAATGCAATCAAGCTGGCGGTAACGGTCTTTGAAGAGATTCATATTTTTGGATTTGAGGGCGGCGATTAAATCATTACCAAAGGTTTCGGCCGGAAAATACTTGATTTTAAGGGCAGAATTGTTTTTAAGTAATTCATGGCCGATGGCTTGCATAAGATGAGTTTTACCGACACCGACGCCGCCCCAAATAAAAAAGGGATTGTAGGTAGAGCCGGGGTTTTTGATGATACCTTGAGCGGCGGCAAAGGCAAAATTATTACTATTACCCACAATAAAATTTTCAAGGGTATAACGGGGATGAAGGTTGGGAGAGTAAGTTGATTTTGGGGAAAAATTAAGAAGAGGGGCGGAGAAGTTTTGGTTTTCGGTCTTGATGAGATCTTGGACAATAAAAGAAATAGAATTGTTAGTTTTAGTTTGATTGTCGAGAGCACTTTTGAAGAGGTGGTAATAGCGTTTTTGGTTGATATCAGCTAGATAAGAGTTGGGGCAAGCAATAGTAGCGGCACTATCTTTGAAAATTATTAATTGGGTTTTAGAAACAAAGGTTTGAAAGACGGCCGGAGCCAAAACAATCTTGAGCTCTTCCTGGGCATTTTTCCAAAGTCTGTCGATATCCATGAACAAAATTTTTAATTTCTAATTTAAAATTTATAAATAAAGAAAAGTCCAATGATAGGTAAAAAATACGACTCGGGGGAGAGAAGTGATTCGGGGTTATCCACAGGATAATAGAGGAGTTTCCCACAAGAGACAAGAGATCAAATTTTAATTATCAAAAAACAAAGAGAGTTATGGTAGAATTTGAGCCATGAAAGAGAAAGGGACATACCAACCAAAAAAGAAGAGAAGAGCCAGAGTACATGGTTTTTTGGCCAGGATGGCGACTCATAATGGCAGAAAGATAATAAAAGGAAGAAGATTGAAAGGAAGAAAGAAACTAACGGTATAATGGGGTGATGCTAAAGAGAATCAACAGAATCGGAACAAAAAAAGAGTTTGAAGAAGTAAAAGAAAAGGGGAGAGTTTATCAGGCTCCCCTATTGGCGATGGTAGTTTTAAAAAAAGAAGATGAGGAAAAAAAGTTTGGGCTGGTGGTGTCAAAAAGAATTTCAAAGAAAGCGATAATCAGAAACAAAATAAGAAGGGCAGTGTATGAAGCAATAAGGGGACAGTTGGGGAAAATCAGTAGTGGGGTAAGAGGAATAGTGCTGGTGAGAACGGCAATTGTCGGTAGAGAGGCAGAGGAAATAGAAAGAGAAATCGGAGAAATAATAAAAAAGTTATGAGAAAAATAGTACTTAAAATAATTTGGTTTTATAAAAGATATATCTCATCGGGGTACAATTGCCGGATGATTCCAAACTGCAGTGAATATACCTACGAAGCGGTAGAAAAATATGGAGTGATCAAGGGCTTGGGCTTGGGAATAAAAAGAATGTCCAGATGTCATCCCCGGGGAAAAAGCGGGATAGATTTGGTAAAATAGAAACCTATGAATATACTGATAGCCCCATTTATTAACATGTTGTTTGGATTTTATCACCTAACTGGGAACTTGGGTTGGGCGGTAGTGGTAGTGACGGTGTTAATAAGACTCGTTTTGTTGCCATTGGTATTTCCAAGCTTAAAATCGGCTAAAAAGATGCAGGAATTGCAACCGAGATTAAAAAAATTGCAGGAAAAGTACGGCAAGGAGAAGGAAAAATTAGCAAAAGCCCAGATGGATTTGTACAGGGAAGAAGGAGTGAATCCCTTATCCGGGTGTTTACCGCAGATTTTACAAATAGCGGTGTTAATTTTGTTTTTTTCGGCTTTTAATATGGTGACGGCGCATATGACGGGAAAAGACAATGTGGAAGAAATAAACAGAAACTTAATTTCCGTTTTTAGAATTAATAAAGAATTTAAATTCGGATTGGGATTTTTGGGAAGCGATTTAACGATGACGCCGGCGAAAGAATTTGCCAAGGGTGTGGGTTTAAACTTGATATTGCCAATAGTGCTTTTGTTTGGATCAGGAGCATTGCAATACATCAGTACTAAATTAATGATGCCGACGGTAAAAGTTGATAAGGAGGTGGTTAAAAAGACCGAAGGAAAGGAAGACGATATGATGTCGGCAATAAGAACGCAGTCACTGTACATGATGCCACTCATGACAATCTTTATCGGTTGGGGTTTTTCACTCGGGATATTACTGTATTGGTTTGTAAATTCGGGAGTAATGCTTGGACAACAATTGTTGGTAAATAAGTTAAATAAGAAAGAACAGAAATAGCTTTGGACATGGTAGAATAGCCGGTATGACAAACAAAGAAAGAAACGAAAAAATATTGGGAGCAACTTGTGAGCTTTTGGAACAGATGAATTTTGAAGTGACGAATGTGTTTGTGGAAGATGGGGAGGGAGAAGAAAATCAGGTGGTAGTGGGGGTGACAGTACCTAATCCGGCAGGATTGATTGGTTTTAAAGGAAGAAATCTGGTCGCTGTTCAACTGATTTTGACGTTAATTGTAAAAAGCAGATTGGGAGAATGGACAAGAATACTTTTGGATGTAAATGATTATAGGACAGAACAGAAAACCAGGTTGGAACTAATGACTAGAAATTTGGCCGAAAAAGTTAAAAGTACCGGAACGCCGGTATCGATGGCAAATATGAGCTCGTATGAAAGAAGAATTTGTCATATGATAGTAGCTTCGGTGGAAGGAGTAGTGTCGGAATCGGAAGGAGAAGAAGAAGAAAGACATATCGTAATCAAACCTGCGGTTTAATTACGATATAATGATATTATAGGGTGTGGAGAGAGTACGGGAAAAAATAGAAAAATTGCTTTTGATTTGGTTTTTGATTTTAATTCCAACACAGATAGGGAAGCATTTTTGGCCGGAGTGGAGCCAGGTAATGGGATTAAGAATAGACTATTTATCCCCTGTTTTGTATGTGGTGGACATAATATGGATCGGAATGTTTTTGAGCCGAGGTTTAAGAACAAAGAAAATAAATCGGGAGAAGCTTTTTTCCTTTGGAAACTTGGTGATAATAGCGGTGGTGGTAATAAATATAATTTTGGCAAAAAACAGGTGGATAGCGGGCTATAAATGGTTAAGGTTGGGACAATGGTGGTGGACAGTTTGGTATTTAAAAACAAGAAAGGACTGGGGGAAAGAGATTTTACTTTGGGTGATACCGGTGTGGGTGACAGTTGAAGTTTTTTTGGGATTGGGCCAGTTAATTTGGGGTGGAAGCCTTGGAGGAATATTTTATTGGTTAGGAGAAAGAAGGTTTGCTTTGGGAACAGTGGGAATAGCCAGAATGAATATTTTGAATGAAAGTGTGTTGCGGGCATACGGAACTTTTTCACATCCGAATAGTTTAGCGGGATTTTTACTGGTGAGTATGGGACTTTGGTGGTGGATAAGAAAAAAAAGAGAAATAAATAAATTGTGGTGGTGGGGAGTGTGGTGGATGATGATATTGGGGATAGTGATATCAGGAAGCAGATGGGTGTGGTTTTTGGGCTGGGGAAGCATAAATTGGTGGTTATTTTGGCAAAAAAATGTGGGAGTGAAGAGAATTTTGGGAACTAATCTGGTGTTGCTGGGAGCGGTGATATTGGTTTTGGCGATGGTGAATAGTAATTATAGGCTGAATGATTTTTTTTGGGGATGGGATAAAGGAAGCTTGGATAAAAGAGCGGGGTTGAATATGGTGGCACTAAAAATGATTTGGAATAGACCCTGGTTTGGAGTGGGAGCGGGAAATTTTTTGACGGAATTGCCGAATTATCAGAGAAATAATGCCAGTTTTTGGTTGCAACCAGTGCATAACATAATACTTTTGGGGTTGGCGGAAATAGGAATGGTGGGGATGATTATGTTTTTGGGAATAACGAGAAAAATGGTTGATTTGAAGAAATGGTTGGCTAGCAAGGAAAGACTGATGCTAATGGGAATGGTGTTATTAACCGGGATGACGGATCATTTTTGGGTGACATTGCCACAAAATAGCTGGCTTTTAGCAGTAATGTTGGGGTTAGTGTAAACTAATTTGTGTTTTTCAGGCCAATTTTAAATACAGCGGTACAAATTTTAGGAAAGATAGTAACGGTGGGAATTAGCTTGGTAACAACGGGAATTTTAACGAGGAAGTTGGGGGTTTCTGCTTATGGGAGTTTTACTTTGATAACGGCAACCTTTGTACTTTTGGATTCACTCGGTGACTTCGGAACCAGAATAATCGGGGTAAAACAGATAGCGGAAAAGGATAAAGAAGAAGAAAAAAGACGGATTTTTGCCCAAATAGGATGGCTGAGATTGGGGATGACGGGGGTAGCGTTTTTAATAGGCTTGGCTTTGTTTAGTTGGTGGCCGGGGTTTGAAGGGATCAAAACAGAAGCGACGATAGCTTTGTTAATGATTTGGTTGACATCGTTAACCGGAAATTTGGGAATATTTTGGCAAAGCAAAGAAAGGATGGAATACCGGGTAATAATTGACATCCTGTTTCCCCTACTCTTCTTAATTAGTTTGTGGTGGTGGAAAGATACGGTGACATTGAGATGGGTGTTTTGGGTGTATTTGGGAGCCAGAACGGTCAGTTTTTTGGTAGGACTTTGGATGTTGACAAACAACTTAAAATTCAAAATTAAAGATTGGCTGATCAAAATCGATTTTAAAATTATTAAAAAGATATTTTCAGAAACATGGCCGATGGGGTTATACCTGTTAATATTTGCCAGTTATGACCGAGCGATAGATTCAATGATGATTGAAAGATGGGTAGGAATAAAAGAAGTGGCGTGGTACGGACTCGGATATAAAATTTATTCGAACTTGTTACAGCCGGTTTATTTTTTTGTAACGAGCCTGTTTCCCCTACTCTCGGCTAAAAATGGTCAAAAAAGGAAATTATTTTTAGGGTCGCTTTGGTTAGTCACAGCCGGAGTACTGATTTTAATCCCAATAGTTTACTTTTTGGCACCACTAATGGTGAGAATACTGGCGGGGAATGACTTTGGGATGTCGGTGGTAGTTTTAAGAATTCTTTTGGTAGCGATGGCATTTTCTTATGTTGAGCACTTGGTTGGCTTTACTTTAATTGCCAAGGGCGGACAAAAAATAATGTTGAAGCTAGGATTGGTAGCATTGGTAGTTAATATTGTGGGTAATGTGATGGCAATTCCAAGATACGGAATTGTCGGAGCGGCAGTAGTGACCGGTTTAACGGAAGCAGTGGCATGCAGCTTAATGGGATGGAGGTTGTGGAAAATGTCTAGGGCCTGATAAGAATCCCCTACTATAGGTTTTGATTTTGATGGATATTGTACTGGTTTGATAGCTGACGTCGGGACATTTTTTCCTCCCACAAAACTAGTTATAACGACCAGAATCAGGTCGGATTTTTTAAACTTTAGCTTGGTTTGGCAACTTGAGTGGGAACGAAGTATTTAATATCAGTACTTACGTTTTTTCACGTTCCAAGCAGGAAGATTGATGGGGTTAGAACAATTTAAGCTTTAAATAACCGCATAATGCCCGCAAGATAACCGCAACATAAAAGAGACGAGTGATTTAAAATTGGGTATGAGTAATGGTTTGCCGGTAGCCATAATTTGGGGAATAGATAATTTTGTAGCCAAGAGATTGGTAGAGAAGTTGGCGGAGAAAGATATAAAGGTAATCGGAGTAGGGGAATCATCTATAAATCTGGATGAAAACGGGAAGTTTGAATACCGAAGTGGAATAGAGGAGATTCCGGAGAGAGCAGCTTATGTCTTTGATTTTTTGGGAGAAGAAAAAGTTTGGGAGAAGGCAATAGTAGATAAAGCAAAGCTGGCAGTGGTGAGGATTGGTGGATCAATAGAGGAAAATGTTTATAGAAGACTTGGGAAATTGGATTTTAACTGGAGAGTGATAAGGGGGATGGAAGTATATGGACCGGGAATGGAGGAAGAGGGATTTTTAGCAAGAGCAATCAGGTTAGCGGCGGAAAACAAAGAGTTGGAATTGCCGGCGAGAGAAAACACTTTGAGAATATTGGCGGTGGATGACTTAGTGGAGGCAGTGATGAGGGCTTGCTTTTTATCGGGAACGGAGAAAGAAAGTTTTTTGGTTGCCGGAGAAAAAATTACTTCGGAAGAAATTGCCAGAGTGCTCATAGATAAGGCAAAAATGACCAGAAATAAGGTGATACAGAAAGAGGTCGAGGGAGGCCTTTGGCAGGTTCAGGATTCAGAAAAAGATGACGAGGTAGAAAAAACGTGGAAAAAACTAAGATGGAAGCCGGAGGTGGAATTTAAGACGGGGATAGTGGAAACATTGCAGTATTTTTTGAATAAAATTGACCGGGAAAGCAGAGTAAGAGTAAAAAATAAAAAAAGTGAAGGGAAAACCCTTTCCCTCGGCTACGCTCGGGACAAGCTAGCTCAGGATTTAAAGCAGGAAAGAAAGGGTTGGGAGGTGACGATAGAGGAAGATGAACCGATTCTTCCCTTCAGCTTCGTTCAGGGCAAGCTAGCTCAGGATTTGGAGATAGAAAAAGAGGAGGTTGATGAGATAGTCGAAGAAGAGACAGAGTCGGTAGGGGAACCGATTGATTTTAGAGAAGAGATTAAACAGTTTAAGTTGAAAAGGTTTGAGCCGGAGGAAATAAAAGAGGAAATAAAGGAAAAAGTAGAGATTGTTGAGAAAAAAAAGGAGGGCGGAAAATGGTGGTGGTACGGGGTGGCGGGAATATTAGGAGTAATGGTAGTAGTTTTGGCACTAATTTTTGGGTGGTTGAGAATAGGGTGGGTAGTGAAAGGAAATATCGAAAAAACAGTAAAACTGGTGAGTGATAGGAAATATGTTGAAGCGGAAAAGTTGATAGCGGAGAGTAGCAATAAATTGAAGAAATTGGATAGTAATTTTGACGAGAGGGGATTAAACAATTACTCGATATTCCGAAAATATCAAACAGTGGTTCGAGTGATGGAAGGAGTGCTGGAAGTAGAATCGGGGGCGGTGAAACTGGCAAAAACCGGAGAGATAATCAGTAAGGCAGTATTTTTGGATGAGGAAATTGATTGGAAAAAAGAGACGGGGAATTTGGAAGTCGGCTTAAGAGAGATGGGAGAAAAAACGGCAATACTTCAGGCGAGGTTAAAAGGAGATTGGGGGTGGTTGCCGGCAAGATGGAAACAGTGGCCGGTAAAGGGAGTGAGCCAATTGGAAGAAGTGAGAGGAGTAATTGAAACATCGGAGAAGATGGTAAAAATGTTGCCGGGGTTTTTGGGATTGGATGGGAAAAGAAGAGACTATATGCTACTACTGCAAAACGAAATGGAGTTGAGAGCAACAGGAGGATTTATTGGGTCTTATGGAATTTTGAGCTTTGAAGGAGGAAAACTATTGAATTTGGAAATCAACGATGTTTATGAAGCCGATGGTCAACTGAAAGGACACGTAGAGCCACCGGAGGAAATTAAAAAATATTTGGGGGAGGCCGGATATTTTATGAGGGATGCCAATTTTAGAGTAGATTTTGGGGAGGCAAGTAAAGATATAAAGTGGTTTTTAAACAAAGAAACGGGAAGAAATGTGGACGGAGTGATAGGAGTTAATTTGGCCGTAGCCAAGGGGATATTGGGAGTAATAGGGGAGGTGTATGTGCCGGATTTTAAAACGAAAATAAATAAAGATAATTTGTTTGACCAGGCAGAATTCTATGCGGAAACAAAGTTTTTTCCGGGATCAACCCAAAAGGCCAATTTTTTGGGAGGGTTGGGGAAGATGCTTTTGGAGGAAATAAAAAATTTACCGGCAGAAAAACAATATCAGTTGTATAAAGGAATGCTTGGGTTACTCGATAAAAATGAAATTCAGCTGGCGTTAAACGATAAAGATTTGGCAAAAATGATGGCAGAGTTGGGGTGGAGTGGGTCATTGTATGAAGGAAAGTGTGCTCAAGAAAGATGTTTGGCAGATTATTTTTATGCGGTTGAGTCAAATTTTGGGGTCAATAAGGCCAATTACTTTTTATATCGAAATATTGAACAATCGATTGATATCAGCCAAAATACAGTGAGCAGAGCGGTAAAAATTAACTATGAAAACCGGTCAAAGAGCCGGGATTGGCCGGGGGGTGATTACAAAAATTACTTAAGAGTGTATTTGCCGGCAGGAGTAAGCCTGGTTGAGGTAAGCAGTACCGAAGAGGGCGGAGGGAAAAAAGTTTATAGCGGGGAAGAACTAAAAGTGAGGACAGTAGGAGGTAAAAAAGAAGTCGGATTTTTAGTGATGGTGCCGGTACAAAAAAAAGTAACGGTGGAATTGAAATATTTGAGTCAGATAACGCTTGGGGATAAATTTTCATATCTTTTGTATGTGCAAAGGCAGTCAGGATACGGAGATACGGGGTTGGTAACACTGGTGTCATTTTCGGAAGGGTGGCAGCCAACGCAGGTGCAGCCGGCGGCAAGTATGGTGGGAGGAAAGGTACTTTTTAACCAAAAATTGGAGAAAGATATTAGAATGGGGGTGGAAATTGGAAAATAATAATCCTCAATACAATTTTATCAATGCTCGCTACCTTCGGGCTTATCCGCTGTGGCGGGTTCGCGTTCGCTGTGCGTTGAAAAATTGTATTTTTGGATTGATTATTTAGAAGTAATTATGAAAAACTTTATAAGAAAAAAAGAAGATTTTGTGTGTGAGAGATGCGGGGAGGTGGTGGTGGGGGATGGGTATACGGATCATTGTTCAAAGTGCTTGTGGGGAAAACACGTGGATGAAGAAATTCCGGGAGACAGAGCCAGCGATTGCAGAGGGATGATGGAGCCGGTAGGAGCAGAATATAAAAGCGGAAAATTCCGAATATGTTATAAGTGTGAAAAGTGTAATCATAGATTTGTGGTAGATGCGGGGAAAAATGATAATAAAGACAGATTATTGGAATTGTGCGGAACGTAAGGACGTACAATTTTGCTTTGCAAAATGTTACGTTCAACGTTCCTGCAACGTAAATTTGATAGCAAATTGTACGTTGCGGGGATAAATCGGTAAAAATGCGGTAATATTTAGTGAAACATTAAAATTTTGCGGTGCTCCCCCCTTTAGAGGAGGGCAGGCACGCCCTCGTACGAGAGCCACTCGGATGATTGCGCTCCGTAGAACCGTAATGCCTTCGCCTTGATAATAATTTCCGATTAAGATTTGGATGATATAATCGGATGAATGAAAAATAAGAGTAATTTGGTGGAAAAGATAAAAAGATTTTTGTCGCCGGAAATAAAGATAGACCAGAAGAAAAACGGCAAAAAAAAGCAAGACTCGGGAATACCTAAAGAAATATTGGATAAGTTGCCGCCGGGAGTAAAAATTAAAAAAATTGAAATCGGACCGTCACAGATTTTGAAATTGATATTGTATGTGGTTTTAATTTTTTGGTTGGTGTCAGTGGCAAAACAGTTTGTGACCCCGGAAGAAATAGTCAATGTGCCGTTATCAACGGCAATTGAGGCAATTAAAAAGAACGAAACTCAAGAAGTGACGGTGGTAGACGACGAAATAATGGTGAAGTTGAAGGACGAAAAAAAGATTTTAGTGGCGGCAAAAGAAAGTAATACTTCAATGTCGGAATTGCTGCAAAAAGAAGGGGTGGATTTGGCGGGAATAAAATTTGGAGTAGAAAACAGACAGGGATGGAAAATGCTTTTAAATGCTTTAAGTTTGGTGTTGACAGTGGGATTGCCGCTTTTGTTAATTTTTTGGTTATTCAGCCGACAGGCCGGAGGCGGAGCCGGAGGAGGAATATTTGGATTTGGCAAGTCAACGGCAAAATTATTTATCAAAGGAAAACAAAACTTGTCATTTAAAGATGTGGCCGGAGTGGAAGAAGCCAAAAAAGATTTGGAAGAAGTGGTAGATTTTTTAAAACATCCGGAAAAATACCGAAAGATGGGAGCCAGAGCCCTGCGCGGGGTGTTGCTGGTGGGGCCAAGCGGAGTGGGAAAGACATTGCTGGCCAAGGCGGTAGCCGGAGAAGCCAATGTACCTTTTTATTCGATGGCCGGGTCGGAATTTATGGAAATGCTGGTCGGAGTGGGAGCGTCAAGAGTCAGAGATTTGTTTGGAACAGCGAAAAAATCGGGGAAGGCAATTATTTTTATTGATGAAATCGATGCCATCGGACGGGTAAGAGGGGGGCTGGACGGAGGACACGGAGAAAGAGAACAGACATTAAACCAGATTCTGGTGGAAATGGATGGATTTGAGCCAAATACGGCGGTGGTAGTACTGGCGGCGACTAATAGGGGTGATTTGCTGGATCCGGCGCTGATGAGGCCGGGAAGATTTGACCGAAGAGTAGTATTAGAAATGCCTGATTTGAAGGCAAGAATAGAGATTTTGGGAATACATGCCAGGGGAAAACCGTTTGAAAAAGAGGTTAATTGGGAGGCAGTGGCCAGAAGAACGGTAGGCTTTTCAGGAGCTGATATTGAAAACTTGTTAAACGAAGCGGCGATCAGAGCGGCCAGAGAAAATCGGGATAAAATTACGGTGGCGGACATAGAAGAAGCGGCGTTGAAAGTAAAATTGGGAGCAGAGAAAAAGCGAGATCAGACAGAGGATGATAAAAAAATGACAGCTTACCATGAGTCCGGCCACGCGATAGTAAACCTAGCAGAAGGATTGGACTCGGTAACCAGAATTTCGATCATTTCACGGGGAATAGCACTAGGATTTACCCTAATTCCACCGAAGAGAGATGAAGTTCACCAAACCAGATCAAATTTAATTAAACGAATGGCGATGGCGATGGGAGGGAGAGCGGCAGAAGAAATAGTTTTTGGAGATATTACGACCGGAGCGGCGGTGGATATCAGCCAGGCGACAGCAATTGCCCGGGATATGGTGATCGAGTGGGGAATGTCAGAGTTGGGGCCGATAAACATGGGGCCGCAAATGGACATGGGTGATTATGGCAGAGTATGGATGGAACCGGCAAAAGTAGCCGATTCGACCCAAGCGAAAGTAGATGAGGAAATTAAAAAGCTAGTAAATACGGCATTTAAAAGAGCAGTAGAGGTGTTGACGAAAAATAGGGAAAAGTTGGATAAACTGGCTAAAGTACTGGTAGAAAAAGAGAGTCTAAATCAGGAAGAGTTTGAGGAAATAGTAAAGGATTAAATTGATTCTTCGAGATTTATTATCCTTTGGAGTATTGCTAGTGAACCTAAATAGACAGGTTCGAGGCCACGGAGCTCGAGGGAGCCGGCGGCGAGATTTTTGGCTTTGGAATAGGGAGTGTCGGAAGTGTAATTGATGATACCAAGGTCAAAGGGAGCAGAATTGAGGTCGATAATAGTATTACGGGGGGTTTGTTGATCGTAGGTACTTTCGGTAACGGCGTTGAGATAAGGACCGGTTTCCATTTCGACAATAGTAAAATTGTTTTTGGAATAGGTATTAATTAGGGCCTGGTTTTCCAAGAAAGTACCTAAAACGGAAACGGATTTTTGATTGGTAAGAATGGAGCCTTGGCTATTTTGAAAAGGAAAAAAAGTATTAAAACAATTTTTAAACATGTAGGTATTTTGAGTGTGTTCGTCAAAAACTGCCCGGGGAATTTCCAGGTCGCCAAGCTCGGAGTTCAAAACGGCGGCTTTGCCTAAAATGTAAACGCCCTTAACTTCGCGGACATTTTGGAGAGTTTGACTAAGGGCGTGATAGGCGGCAAAACCAAGGGGATAATCGATATTAAAAATGAGAACTTCGGAAGCTTTGATTTTGGCAGGATGAGTGATTTTGAGACGGGGATCGCGATAACGAGAAGAAAGGAGATTTTTGAGAGGGAAAATTTGGACATTGGTGTCAAAATAATGATTGGCAGGAACGGTGATGATGCCAAGCTTTTGTTGAAAGTCGGCAAACTCTTTTTTAATTTTAGGTGAAGAGAGAAAGTTTCGGGCGGCATAATATAAGAAATCGTTTGGGTGTAAAAAAAGCTCTTTGGCTTGGATTTTTTGATAAGTAAGATACAAATCGGGATGATTGATTTTAAGATCGGCCAGAATAGTTTTTTGGTGCTTGAGAACAAAGCCGGAATAGAGATTTAAAAGGCTGTGAGTGTTACTGCTGACAAAATAAAGGCGCTGGCGGGAAATATGAAAAGCGGGAGAGACAGTTTTGGCAATATTTTTCCACCATCTTTGGGTAGCTTTGGTGTAATCGATCCAAGAACCGGCTAAAAGCTGGAGGCGAAGATTGAGAGGATGGCGATAAAGACGGCTAAGGCGGAGATGCCAACGGAGACCAAGGGCGACCTTGAGAGCTTCCCAGTCGGAAGAAGTGAGATTGAGGATTTTGACAAATTTGTCGGAATTAAGTTCTTTTTTGAAATGAGAACGATGCGGATAATAGTATTTTAAAAGAGAATGAAACTTATTCCATTCGGATTGGAAAGCGATGAGAGTGTTGGTTAAGTCGTCAATGTCGGAGATGGAAGAGGCAAAAAAAGCGAGGGTTTTGAGACGAAGATTGAAGTGAGTAATGCGGCGGCGGGCGCGGGCGGAAACGGTTGGCCAGGAAGTAATTTTGGGGAAGCCAAACTGGGCAAAAACTTCGGGAGTTTGGCCAATAACGATATTTTGGGTGCGGTCAATATCGCGGGGTAGGCGAAGGAGGGAATAAATTAGGGCAGAAGTGTCAATTTGGCGGGGATTATTGCCATAGGGATGAAGAATAGAGTCCATTTTAAGATGGGCATTTTGAAGAGAATTGATAGAAACCTGAAGAGTGGATTTGAGGGCGGAACGGTAAGAACGGACATTGAGCTCGATGTCGGCGATAGTAGACATGAGTTAATTGTAAAGGAGAAAGGGAGAAGATGATATAATTTGGACATATGCCAGGTAACGCGGAAGGTTTGAGCGAAAAACGAGCAGTATTTAACGCCAGAGAGGCACAGAATATACCGGTGGAAGCCGGATCGCTATCTATAACCCCAAGAGCTGAGAGAATTGCTCAAAACATATCGGGCTTAAGAGATCCGCAGACGAGAGGGGCGAGTGAAGATAGATTGAAAGGAATTCTGGAAGGGAATTGGAATAATATTGGTTATGAAGTAAAAAGTATTGAGAATTTGAGGAGATGTGCATCTGATAATCCACAGGCTTATGGATTGGTTATGAACGAGGGACAAAGAAATGCAGCGAGGGAGTTATATTTAGATTTTGCCGATGGCTTGGCGATAGAAACCATATGGCGGATAGCAAAAGATCCGGCTTTGAGAGTAGCAATAAGACTTGACGATGTAGAAAAAGTGAAAAGTTTATTGGGATCGAGGATATTGATCGGAGGAGAAACAATAGTAATGAATTCAGCGATAACAAGCGACAAAGTTTTAGGAGTTTTGGGTAAAGCAGAGGGTCTTTTAAGAGTAAGAGGAAGAAAAGAGGTGCTCTTGGGAAGGGTGACTGAAGAATTGCTGACTATGCACAACGAAATTAGCGATGCTCTTAAACAGGTTAAACCTAATGTAAACGATCCGAGAAAGAGAAATTTAAAAGAAATTGAGATGGTATTGAGTTATTTGAATGCAGAAATAGAGGCAGAGGAGGGAAGAAGAGTGGTAGGACAACAACAGGGACAGATAGCAGGACAGCAAAGGGGAGAAAACCACACACCTTATGAAGGGAGAATTTTTAGAACTAATGTACCAGCGAGGGACGAACATGGAAGGATGTGGTAGAATTATGAGTTATAAAAATGAATAAAAATGGCAGGAGAGAGAACTGATTCTTCCGGTCAAGTAGTATTAAATCTGGGGTTATGGGGTGGAGCTTTGGATAGAAATCCAGTGGGCATTCATCCAAAAGAACATGAGAATCCAGCCGATACTTTGGGAAGACAAAGGTTTTTTTATTCGGCCATATCAGAGTTAGCTTCGGGGAGTTGGTTGTTTACTGAGTATTGGTTCAAAGGTGGGCCGATGGATACGGTGGTTTCGGAGTTTACCAACTCGTTGGACGAGGCGGTGGACATGAAACAAATGACTGAAGAGGATCGACTGGAATTAAAAGACGCTTATAAAGAAAGGGCGATAGCGTTTTTGTCAATGGAAGGCCTAGCGTCTTTAGCAAAACATTGTGATGGATCATTTGCCGGAATGGTGGACAGAATGCCACAGGAGTTAGTGAAAGATGCTTACGGATGGACGGAAGATCGGTCGGCGATGATAGCGAGTGACCCGGCGATTGGGTGGCCTTTAAATTGGATTAGAGATTGTGCTGATAATGGGACTTTGCTTGAGTTAAATTGGCTGGCGAAAAAAAAGGGAGGAAGCATTGATTTAGAAACTTTTAAGATGACAATGGCTAGAGATATGGCGAAAGATCCAGTGTGGATAAAATATTGTCAGGATAATCAAATTCCATTAGGAATAGAAGAGAAATTGGTAAAAATTGCCTACGATTACTGGACACTAGAAGATTTACCAGAAGTGCATAGGAGGATTTATGAAAAATATAAAAGCTGGGTAGATGTTAACGGAAGACTCCCGGAGGAGGGGAAGGGGGAGATTGAATATTTTTCCGGAGCAAGAGTGATAACTGATAAGAGTCGAACAATAAATCATTTTTTGAAGCCAGAGAGACCCGATATGGGGGTGTTACCGTATGATAATGTTTATTGGTCAAATTTAGATAATCCGGAAGGGGTAATTAGAAGTAAACATGCTTTTGGGACATTAGATCCGGCAATATTACAATCAGTACATGACTTTTTAACATATAAGGATAAGCAGTTCCCAGTGAAGGATGATGATTCTCCAGATAAAAGTTATGGAATGGCGGGAAGAATTCCAAGCGAGATATCGATAAAGGATATGAAAAGGTTTGTAAAGGTGTGGGATTGTTTTATTGGTGGTTCACAAGGAACAGCAATGGCTGATTTTACAAAGTTTGGGGAAGGACTGGACGCTTTGTGTAATCTTTATAGTACAATTCCTCACATGGAGGACGTAGTCGGGTGGATGGTGGGAGAGATTTTGTACGCAAAAACAAAGGCGTTAATGGTGAATTCGGGAAGAGAAGGTTTCGCTGATCAGATATTTAAAATGTTGCAATTAGGGGATGAAGATACTCCTAAGGAATTACAGCAGGCCGCGGGCGGAGTATTGGGGGGTGAAGGGATGGGAACTTTTGGAGCAATTGGAGCGGCGGTGGGAAAATATGAATTGCGGATTGGAACACCGCATTATAATGAGGCGATTGCGATCTTGAAAACAGGACTAGCAAAAGGAGCAATGGCCGGACGATATCTATTGGTTTTTACTTCGGTTATTAACAGAATTGGTCAGACTAAGAGCCGGAAGCGGTAAAGATTAGAAGCTTTTTAGGCGTTGGAGAAATGTTTTGGGTGATGTTTTTAGGAATAGTGGTTTGAGAATGAGGAAGATTTGTGGGACGAGGAGGTTGATTATCAGGATTAATGATAGGTGAGGGTGGAGTGATGATGGTATTAGTCATACGATTTAAATGAATAGCTAATTAAGAAGGTTTATTATTGTTTGCATCGTATTTTGATTGTCCTGAGAATGGAGGGGTTTTAATTTGATTGTGTTTGACGATAGTGGGTCGGTTTGGTTGGGTTTCGGGTGTTGTTTTTGGAGCAGGCTCTTTTCTTTTACCGAAAACATTGGTTACATCTTGCCTGATACCAGAAACAACATGGAGGGTAGAAGCGGTTTGTCCGGGGAAGCTAGTAATTTCTTTTTGAGCTTGACCAATAGCCTGGCCAAAGGGAGAAGGTTTAAGCTGGAAAATAACTTGAGGAATGAGTTCCGGTAGTTTTTGAAGAAGAAGAAGCGAACCCATAGCAAAGAGAAAGGGAAGAAAGTTGGAATTGCCAGCAAGATTAATTATTCCAGGAGCCCAAACGTTGCCGTTGGCCCGAATAGATTCACAAATAACATTGACTAGGACGAGGAAGATTAAAGAAATAGGGAAGACAGAAATATTGGCGACTAAATCAGTAAGCCATGAACTAAAGTTGACTTTGGAACCCGGAAGAGCACCAAGCCCGATTTCTAACGGAGAAATAACTATTTTTAGAATGATGGTGACGTAGCACTTGATTAATCCAAAAAGGAATCTGACGAGGAAGAAAAGTATGGCAATTACCATGATTAAAGCGACGGCGACGGCGCCGATTCCGGCTCCCAAGCCGAGTCCGATGCCAAAACCAATGACCGGGAGACCAGAACCTAATAAAGCTCCAAGTCCGCCACCGATAACTGCGCCAATCAATAGTAGTATGGGTAGACTGATATTTTTGATAGACAGAAAAAGAAGTGTGCCAAAATTAAAATCACTAATTTCGGTAAAAGAGCTTGGTATTTGAAGAAAGCTGGGGAGAAGGTTGTCGCCTAAGTTTTTGCTTTGAGAGCTGTAGATTAAGGCAAGGACAATGCCTTGAATAAGGTAGGCAAAATCGATAATCAGACCGGCGATGGCGTAGGAAAAAGTAACTAAAATAAGAGAAGTAATAAGTTTTGGGATAGAGTTTTGGACGCTGATGACAGCTTGGGGGCTAATTTTGACCCGAAGAATAATCATGACTCCCATGATCACAAAGACGAGAGAGGATAGAAGATAGACCATGTTCCGAAAACCACGCCAAATAGGAAGAATGGGTTGAAGGCCCTGAAAACCAATGCCTTGGGCATAAGCCGGCTTGCCCAAAAAATTGTTCCAAGTTGAGGCGACATAGTCGAGCCCAGAAGCGGGAGGAGTGTAAAGCGAGGCAATTAATTTGTTAGTGGCTCCCAGAGCTCCACCGGGGACCCAAACAATCGGTTTGCCATCGGGAGTATAAGCCTGGCCTTTAAGAATTTCGTCGGGGATACTTTCGACATCAATAAGAGTGTTAAGAAGACCGGCAGTGTTGGATTTGAGAGATTCTTTACCAATCCAAGTTTCCATATTGGTGCCTTGTTTCCAGGCATTTTTGGTATCCAGTAAAACGTTGGTTTGAGCGAGGATTTTGACGGAAAGAAAAATCGATAAAATTAGAATGACACAGGAGGTAAAAGGAAAAGAAATTTTAAGTTTGGGGAGGAGACGGGTATCGCGGCGGTTGAGATGATGGAGGAAACCACGAAAAGTCATGATGGAAAATTTTAACATAAATAGTTAAGGAGTAGGAGTAACGGAAGATTGGCAAAAAGTGGGGTCGTTTCTGAATTTTTCGGCGGCGGGAAGGACGTAACGATCGGGATAGTCGTAGCCCATACCGGTAGGACCATAGTGCTTAAGACCGTCACGAAGACTGCCATAATAATCCTTAAGATTGGCTAAAAGACGAGTGCCGTAGCTAACGTTAAATTCTGGTTGAAGAAGCTCGGCAACAGTGGGACGGTCATCAAAAACGCCAGGATAAAGAATGGCGGCGAGGCCATCGCGGGGCATAACCTGCATCAAACCGACAGCACCGGCGCTGGAGATGGCACTAGGATTGAAACTACTTTCGACACTGATCAGACCGGCAATAAGATAAGGATCAAGACCGGCTTGCGGGGCATAGCGGAAAATATAGCTACAAAATTCGGGAGTGACAGAACCGGAACCAACATAGGGGAGGGTATAGGGGGCACGAACATCCTGGCCTTGACCATTCTGACCGGCGGAAACGGTTTGCCAACTAGCAGGGAGAAAATAAGCGGCCTGAAGCTTACTATTTTCGGCGGCTTTGAAACCGGGATCGATGCGGTTGTATTTGCTTTCATTACTGCTAGCGGTGAGAGGGATTTGGCTTTGAGCAGGGAGTAGAGACTGTTTGGCTTTTTCTTCAATTTGGACGCTTTTGACATAATTTTCGTCAAAAACGATATCTTTTTGGAGGGTGGCGGTAAGGGTTTGGGGATTGCGGATAATAATGCTGACGGCTTTGAGAAGATCGGTAAGAGTGAGAGGGCTAGGTTCATCTTGAGTTGACTGGCCGGAAGAAGTGTTGCAAATGTCATTGGGAGATACAGTTTGCTGGCTTTGAGGAAGAAGTTTTAAGCCTTGATTGTTTAGAACCGAAGCGGCCCAAGGATAGGCTTGAGTTTTTTCCCGATTGCCATTGTCACTTTTGACAATGACCTTGTTGGTTTCATAGGACCCGGAATCAGTAATTTCCATGTAGTTATAGATTTTTTGGTAACATTCCGAAGAAAGAGGAGTAAGCCCGGCAATACTTTGAGCGACTTCGGGGCTATCGGCAATTTTGAAAAAACTAGCAACCTCGCTTAAATAAACCGGACGACAATTTGGGAAGGGGATTTTACAATTGACGGAATAACAGCGACCACCACAGCCCCAAGCGACCTGTTCATCGACGGTAGTAGAATTTTTACCAGAACGGTTCAAAACAGCGCCTTTGAGACGGGCCTTTTTGCGTTCTACAATTTCTGCAAAGGGAGTAGAACGAATAGAGGCGTTCCAGCCATCAGAGCCAAAAGAAGTAAACTTTTGCTTAATTTCTTCAGGGGTAGAGTTAAGAGGGTTTTGGAGTTTTTTAGCCCAAAAGACATGATTTTCTCTATTAAAAGGATTGGTGGCCTTACCATCCATAGATAATACTTGTTGAATGACGTGGTCGACAGTGGTTTCAAGCCAGCCGCCCTGACCGTCGGAAGTGGGATTTTTAGATTCGGAGATGTCAACGTTAGTTTGACAGGTAACGGTGGCTGACTGGCTGATGTCGTTGGGAACAATGTCTTTGTACTGGTATTCGTTGCTGGCGGCGGAAGTAGTGGGAGGATTGCGGCTATAGTCGCCGGAAATGGTGACCCCGGGGAAATTGGTAGTATTTTCCAGCTCACAGGAATCGGAGCAGTTGTCGGCAGAAATACCGGTGCATTTATTTTGCAAAGCGGCGGCAACCTTGAGATTGGTGAAACGCCAAGGACCGCCGTCGGGCTGGAAGGAAAAAAGAAAATAGGCAAGAATGTCGGACCTTTGGGACCAAATTTCGGTGACTTTTTGACCGCAATAATATTTGATAAATTCACAATCGTCGTAAACAACTTTGCCGTTAACGATAGTGCCGGTTTCGGTAAAGATAAATTGTTTGCCGGTTAAAACACCGGAACTGTAGTTAGTAGCAGTATCCAGACGATAGGGGTGATAGGAAATAATACTAAAATCCGAAAAAGCATTTGAAGTAGTGGCAAAGTTGGCGTTTTGAGGATCAAGGCCGGGGGAAATAACGGTGAAATTTTTATTGGGACAGGCCTGAAGAAGGTTGATAAAACTTTTAGCACGGGCAATGGCAGGAAGGAGCTCCAGTTCGCCTTGAGGGGAGGCGCGTTCTATATTTTGCTCCAGCTCGTTAAACGGTTCAACGTAGACTGTTTTACCGGAGGAAAAATTATTTAAGACATTACACCAAGCAGTGGCAACCGGGGCTTGTTCACCGGGAGCGCCAAGCATGGCTTTGCCGCTAGCGGTCCACCAAGCGTGAATACGAACGACGATATTGGGGGCGGAGGCAGAATAGGAACTTAAATTAGACGGATTTTCAGGAACAATGAGAAGCCAATTTTTAAGACCACTATCGGAAATGTAACCGATGGAACCGGGTTGATTGATAAGATTGAGACCGGGGGAGGAGGCGGCAAAGAGATTAGGGATAAAGGATAGTTGATAAACAGCAACCAGAAAGAAGGAAAAAAGAAAATAACAAAGCTTTTTGGGCACAAATAATTATAGCAAGATTAGGGGCCGGGAATAGTGAAGTCGGTGACATTGACACCGGTAAGGGTTTCAATGAAATTGAAGATAAAAAAGGAAGCGATGATGCCGATTAGGCCCATAATGGACATGGTCAGAGTAGAAGAAGCGGCGGCAACCTTTTTTTGATCGCTACTGGAAAATAAATATTGGAAACCACCGTAGAGAAACATATAAAGAAAAGCCAAGCCGGCAAAAAAAGTGATGACCTGAAGGATGTTGTAAAAGAGGCACTCGAAGCCCTGAATAGTGGCAACATCATCGTTCATAACGCATCGGCCGGAAACATTGGGATTGGTAGCCCAGTCCTGCGGTTGGGCAAAAACCGGACGAGGAAGAAAAAATAAGCTTAAAAAACAAAGAAGGTTGCGAAAAATACGCCTGAACATTGAAAATATTATAGCAAAACCCCGCGGATGACGCGGGGTTAAAGTTTAAAAAAAGAAAATTTTAGAAAGGCTTGATCTCGAGGCTAAGAAGATTGATGCCAAAGAGACGACCGATGAGAGTCAAAATAGCCCAAGCGGCAAAAATGATAGCTAGACCAATCAAACCGTTGGTAATTTGAGCACGGGCGGCGCCGACTTTTTTTTCGTCACCTTCGGAGGTAATCCATTTAAGACCACCAAGAACTAAAACAAAAAAGAAAACCAAAGCGACGACGATAAGAACTAAGCTAATAGCACCAGTAACGAGTCTTTCGACGGTAAGGCCGCCAATAACACCCCATTGACCGGGAGGATTAAGATCTATTTGAGCGAAAACGGGCTTAACTAAAAGAGCAGAAAGTGTTTTTAACATTGGTGTATGGTTTCAATAAATAACTATTATTAATAATAGTTTAGCAAAGAACTTGGGCTTGTCAAAGGGTAGGCCAGGGAATGGATAAAGTTTGAAGACCGGTAATACCTAAAACAACACCAGCAAAACGGAGAAGAGCAAAAACGGAAAAGATAACTACTAAACCGACAAAGGAGTAAGTAAGTTGATCGCGGGCAGACTCAATGCGTTTCGGATCGCCTAAACTATCGATAAAATGGTAACCGGCCATAATGAAGTGCACGATGAAATAAAGGATGCCAACGATAAAAAAAATAGAAAAAATGGTTTGAATGACACTACTAGCATAGACTTGAGGATTGGTAACATAATCTTGGTTGTCTAAAACAGGATTGATAATTTGGGCGTAGATAGGTGAAAAAGGGTGGGTCATAGTTGTGGGAGTCCCATGTTAGTTAACACCTCGTTGAGGTTAAGCGGATTTTGAATACCAAAAAGAGAGGCAAGAAGGGAGCCGAGGCCAACAGCGATAACGACAATGAAAAGACCAAGAATGCCGTTGGTGATACTGTGACGGGCTTCTTCAAGCTTTTTACTGTCACCACTGGCAGAAATGAAGGAATAGCCGGCAAAAATAATTTGAATAGAGAAAAAAATGACGGCAATAATGGTTAAGATGCCGATCGCTTGGCTAATAATTTTTTCCAATTGAGTGGTGGGATCAGTGATTTTGGGACCAGGGCCGTCAAGGTCATAAATAACATCGGCGAGAAGATTATTAGGGGCCATAGATAATGGGTTTAAGAATATTTATACCGGTGAGTCTACCGACAACACCGGCGATGATAAACGCGGAGGAGATAATAACTAAACCGAGGATGCTTTGCCAAATTTTGGTCCAGGCGGCTTCAATTTTTTTGGCATCACCGTTGGCAGAGATATAAGCATAACCGGCAGTGATAAACTGGAAGATCATGTAAAGACCACCGATAAAGCCGGCCAACTTGAAAAGATTGCTAATGAAGAGAAAAAGACCGGCGCCAGGCTTGGGGTCAATAAAATAAGGGTTATTGAGAGGAGGAGTGATACGACCGAATAAACCGAGCATGTTAGTTTATTATAATATAGATAAGCCGGTAATAACTTCAATGATTTGGATAATAAAGAAAGAAACAAAGATGATGAGAAAACCAATAAGGCTGTTGGTGATGGTAGATTTGGCTTGATCGGCTTTTTTGGGGTCGCCGGAACCAGCGCCAATGACGAAGGTTAAACCGCCAAAGACGAGGAGGGCAAGTAAAATAAGCCCGGCGAGAGTAAAAACGTTTTTAAGGAGAAGAGAGATAAAGGCTCCGGGGGTATCAAAGCTTTGAGAAAGGGTTTTGGGACCCCAATTAAGTTTCTCAAAGATATCGAAAGCATAGGCTGGTTTCATAGACTAAATGGATTATACTATGAAATAGAAAAAAGGGCAGTTATAATGGAAAGAGATGGTATAATACGGGCGAAATTACAGATATATCAACCAAAAACAAGATGAAAAAAATAATGATAGCGATAGCGTTGACGGTAGCGATTGCGGGTTGGTGGAGGCTGGGATTAAAGGAGATTGCGGCGGAAGAGGGAAATTTGAGCGGACAGACACTACAGGTTTTGAAAGTAGAGAAGTGGAATGGGTTTAATAGCCTAAGATATGGGATAACTTTAGCGCTAAACCAAGGAGTAGAGCCAAGTACGGTAGTATTACTATTACTTTTGCCGGTGGTAGCCACACTGGTTTCAGGCTTGCACTACTTAATCGGATTGTCGGGGTATGGCATCTTTATGCCGACAATGATAGCGGTGACGTTTTTGAACACAGGAATTTTGGGTGGCTTGATACTGTTTGGTTTGATTTTGGGAATTTCGGCCCTGTCTAATTGGGGGCTAAAGAGATTAAAATTGCATTTTTGGCCGGGAAGATCGATTAGCTTAATGTTTATAGGATTGGGAACATTTGGACTGATGCTAGGATCGCAATATTTCAAAAACGTGATTGATTTAAGCGGAATTTCGATTTACTCGGTATTGCTGATGATACTTTTAGCAGAAGAATTTACCAGAACCCAATTGACCAAGAGCAAGGGTGAGGCGAAAAAATTGACTTTGGGAACGCTACTTTTGGCCATAAGTGGGGCAGTGGTGATGAAGATAACCTGGTTACAGGAAACAGTGTTGTTAAATCCGGAACTAACAGTATTAATAGTAGTAGTGTTGAACCTATTGATTGGAAATTATACCGGAATGAGACTGACGGAGATTAAGAGATTTGGGAAAGCGATTAGGAAATAAAACCTCTCTAAAAATGTTTAATTTAAAAAAATACAGGCAGTTTTTGACCAAAAACGAAAGGAACCGGATATATTTGCGGAAAAATACGGCCGAAGGCAGAGCAATTGCCGATAGTAAATACAGAACCAAAATAAGACTCCAAAAAGGGGGAGTAGGAGTACCAAAACTGATTAAAAGATTTAAGACAATAGAAAAGTTAGAGACTTTTAGATGGGAAAATTTGGAAGGTAATTTTGTGGTAAAACCGGCATCAGGATATGGCGGAGAGGGGATAATAATTGTCCGAAGAAGGGGAAAATGGGCGGGGGAATGGGTAAAGATGGACGGAGAAATGGTAACTACTAATGACTTAAATTGGCATTGTCGGGAGATTTTGGCGGGGAGATACAGCATGCACGGAATGTCGGATTCGGTAATTATCGAAGAGAGAGTTAAAATCCATCCGATGTTTTTGGCTTATACCAGATCGGGAACGCCGGATATCCGGGTAATAGTTTATAACCGGGTACCGATGATGGCGATGCTAAGAATTCCGACAGAAGCCAGTGACGGGAAGGCAAATTTACAACAGGGAGCAATTGGATTGGGGATAGATTTAGGATCGGGAATTACCACTTTTGGGATTCAGGGAAAAGGAGAAATAATAGAAAGGATTTATGACAGAAAACGAAAGAAAATGATTAAGGTAAACGGAATAAAAATTCCACAATGGAGACAAGTGCTGGAAACAGCGGTGAGAGTACAGGAAGTGATACCGGGACTTGGATTTGTGGGGGTAGATATAGTTTTGGATAAAGAAAAAGGGCCGGAGGTGCTGGAGGTAAATGTCAGGCCGGGATTGTCGATTCAGATATGCAATAAGGCGGGACTAAAGGCAAGGATGAATAAAATTGAAGATTTGGAGGGGAGAAATCTAGAACACGGAATAACTTTAGCGAAATATTTGTTTTCCGAAAGATTTTTTGAAAAAGTAGAGGAAAAGGAGAAAATAAAAACAATTCAGCCTTTGGAAATTATCAAAGTAAAAGTACCGAAAGGATTTAAGCCGGATTTGCAAAAAAGCGAGGTAATCAGACAGGGCAAACACCGGGTAGTGGAGGTAAGAGCTAAAGTAGACACCGGGGCTTTTAGAAGTTCGATGGACAGGGTGCTGGCAGAGAAATTGGGCTTGCTTACTGAAGACCGAATACTGTATAGTCGGCATTACCGATCGTCATTGGGGAAACAAAACGACCGGCCGGTGATAGGAGTAACTTTTTGGCTAAAAGGAAGAAAGATTATGACAGCAGTCAATGTGGCTGATAGAAAAAAATTGAGAACAAAGTTTTTGTTGGGGAGAAAAGATTTAGAAGGGTTTTTAGTGAGTGCGAAAAAAACATGAAACAATTAACTTTTAATAATCTTGTTTAAATTTATATGACCAAGATAGCAGTGTTTTTTGGAGGGAAAATTACCAAACATTTGGTGCTGATAAGAGCGGCGGCGAAGAAATTGGGAGTGGATTTGGATTTGATATCGTACAACAGTGTCTATTTTGAAACGGAAACAGGAAAAATCGGCCTTAGAAACAGAGACATTAATGACTTTGACGTGGTGTTTTTCAGAACGACAGGGAAACATTGGGAAGAGGTGGATTTGATAATAGAAAATTTGAAAGTTAATAGCCCCAAAACGGTAATCGTGGACCCGATAGTTAAGAGTGGAAAACCAAGCTATGCCTGTAAGGCCTGGCAGATGCTCAAGCTGGCAGAAGCAGGGATACCGGTGCCGAAAACTGTTTATGGAAGTTTGTGGTTTTTGCATGAAACTATGGATCAAAATTCTCGTCAGCAATCTGGTAAGAAGATTACAGATTCTCGCCACCGAATTTTATCCGTGCTCACGCCCTTCGGGGTAAACCCTCGGATGATTGCGCGCGGAAAAATTGATAGCTTCGAATCTGGTTTGGCTTTTCAATTTCCAGTGATAGTGAAGGGAAGCGGGGGAGATAGGGGAACGAGGGTGTTTAAGGCTGATAATTTGGCGGAATTGGAAAAAATGGTAAGGGATTTGAGAAAAACAGAAACGGAAGAGGGGAAAAGATATATGTTGCAGGAATATATTGAAAATAAGGGGGATTATCGGGTGCTGATTTTGGGTAAAAAGGTGTTAGGAGTGATGAAAAGAAGTTGCCAATCGGCAGGCGAATTTAGGAATAATTTTTCGATAGGAGGAAAAGTAGAAGTGGCGGAGTTGCCCGAGGCAGTGAAACAAATGGCAGTAAAAGCGGCGGAAGTATGCGAAATTGCGATTGCGGGAGTAGATGTGATGCCGAAAGGCGGGGGTTATGTAGTACTGGAAGTGAATAAAGGACCACAGTTTACCGGATTTATGAAAGCAACCGGAATAGATGTACCAATGGAAATAGTTAAATATTTAGTTAGTTTAAAAAAATGATAACTTCAAGCCTCAATTTAATATAAATATGACAAAAAAAATAGTAACTTTTACGATGTCGTTGAAACAGAGCCAGTGGGAAGTGGATAGGCTGGTGGAAGAGGCGGGAAAAAAAGGAATTGAGGTAAACAGATCGTTATATCGGGAACTAAGCTTTGACCTAAAAGACGGAAATCCAAGAGTATTTGTCCGGGGAGAAGAGATGAACAGTGAAAATACGATGGGAATGTGGTTTCGGGTGGCAGGAACTATAAGCGGGAAATATACCGAAGGAAGAAATTTATTGATCAGACTTCTAGGAGATAAGGTATTTTGTGTGAACCATGAGGGTTATTTAAAATGGTCAAGAATGGGCAAAATTGCCCAACATGGAGTATTTTTAGAGAACGATATTCCGATAGTACCGACAAAGGTTTTTTATACAAAAGAACAAATACAAAATCCCTCTAAATCTCCCTTTGACAAGGGAGACTTGGGCTTGGGGTGGCCGGTGATTGTCAAGCATGAAAGAGGCTATCAGGGGAAAAGCGTGAGGAAGTTTGAAAACAGGCAGGAAGTGGAAAAGTTTTTGAATAAAATTCAGGAAAAAAATTTGGGAATGTTTTTGTGGCAGAAATATTTGCCGACCAGATGGGATATCAGGGTAGTAGTGATAGACGGCCAGGCGGTGGGGGCGATGAAAAGATCAGCAGTTGGAAAAGAATTCAGAAGTAATTTTTCACTGGGAGGAGCGGTAGAGGAATGGAAACTTTCAGATGAAGATAAAAAACTGGCGGAGAAAGTGGCGAAAGTTTGCGGGCTTGATTATGGGGGAGTGGATATTATGAAAGATGAGGATGGAAACAGTTATATTTTAGAAGTAAACAGACAGTGCCAGTTTCAAGGATTTGAGAAGGCAACGGGAATAAATGTAGCGAAATTGGTGGTGGAGATGATAGAAAGAAAGGGGAGACTAGGGTAATTTTGTGTTATACTTGAAGCTAAATTGAGGGTGATTAGCTCAGTTGGTTAGAGCACCGTCCTGATAAGACGGGGGTCGGAGGTCCGAGTCCTCCATCACCCACTGATGAAAAATGTATATGTCGGAAATGCTAATAAGGATGGAATGGACTATCGGGGTTGGATTTGTGGCCAATTTATAAAAGAAGATAGCTTGAGAAAAACCGAGGGAGTGGAAGTGAAGTGGGGTGTACATAAGAAGGGAGAGGAAAGAGGTGAGTGGGGAGTTAGCGAGAAGGCAATGAATATGGCGGTATTGGTTCGAGGAAAAATGAGGATAATTTTTCCTGATGAAGAAGTGGTGCTGATAAGGGGGGGAGATTATGTGATGTGGGGTTCGGGATTAGCTCATAAGTGGAGAGTGGAGGAAGATACAACAGTGGTGACAATTAGGTGGCCCTCCTGTTAGGCGGAGAGTTAATTTTGTTAGAATAAAGTATGAAGAGATGGAATATATTGAAGGCGATGGGGTTTCTGACAGCGGCAGTGCTGATTGTATTTGGAGGAATGGCGAATTTGGTGAGGACGATGAGCTTGGGTATGGGGAAGATATTTAAAAACCGATGAAGAAAAAAGTGTTTTTTGGGTTGGGGGTGCTGGCGGTGGGAATGGTAATCGGGGGAGTAATATTGGATTTGAGAAGAGAAAAACCGATGTTGTCGCCGCTGGCGAAAAAAATGGGCTTAATAATAGAAAAAAAGGCGGAGCTAAAGGTTTTTGGATTTTTGCCGACGTGGATGGTGGGAAAAACACAGGAGTATTGCCGGGAAATTAACAGGTTGGTGTTTTTGGGAATCGAGGTAGATGTTAAGGGGGAATTGGTGTGGGATGTGCAAAGTAAAAAAATAAATAATGCCGAATATATAAAAAGTAAAGATGCGATAAAAAAATGTGGAGGAAAAAATATTTTGGGAATAAAGCTGTTTGATGATGAAAAATTGAAAACTTTAATGGCTGACGAAGAGGCGAAGAAAAATTTAGCGGAGGAGATAAAAGCGGCGATGACAGCGGGAGGATTTGACGGACTGAACGTAGATTTTGAGTATCAGGGGGATCCGACAGCAGTAATCGAAACCGAAGTGTTGAATTTGTTGAGCAGTTTTAAAGAAGCCGGAATAGGAGAATTGAGCCTGGACGTATTTGCCAATACTATTATTAAAGGGGACGGGGAAAAATTGAAGCAAATTTTAGGAGTAGTCGATGATTTGATAGTTATGGCATATGATTTTCACCGGCCGGGAATGGATTTTGCCGGACCGGTGGCCCCAATTGGAGCACCGATAGGGGAAAGAAATATCGGTGAAATTTTTCAAAAAGTGGAAGAAATGGCTTTGGATAAGAAAAAGATAATTATGGCGTATCCGCTGTACGGGTATGAATGGAGAACGGAAACAGAAGAATACGGGAGTGCAACGGTAAAAGGATGGGGGCAAATGGTAAGTTATGCCAGAGCGAAGGGGTTAGAAGAGAATTTGGGAGGGGTAAAGCTGTTTTGGGATGAAGTCAGTCAAACTCCATGGTTAACTTATAAAGAAGAAAGACAGGTAACTAAAACGACAGGGGTAGGGAAGAAAAGAAAAACGGTGACAACGGCGGTGACCGATATTTATCAGGCGTATTACGAGAATGAAAGAAGCTTAAAAATCAAAGTAGATTTAGTTAAGGAAAAAGGATATGGCGGATTGGGATTTTGGGCGTTGGGATATGAGGGGGAGGGGAAAGAGGTGTGGGGGATTATCTGATTGACGAAGGATCGGCTTTAAAGTAAAATATGACCACTTGCGATGCAAAAGGTAAATCAATTTAAACAAAGAAAAAGATGAAGTGACGTGGGTATGTGACCGAAGGCCGCAAGTAGCGGCTTTTTTTTGTTTTGAAAAAGCCAAGCACATTTTGAAAATTGGGTCTGAAAGCAGGCTAGGGCCTGTGGCTTAGTTGGTTATAGCATCCCGTTTGCAACGGGAAGGTCGGGAGTTCGAATCTCCCCAGGTCCACCAAGCACTTTAACAATCTATTGAATCAA
>Ga0265292_1000233_pt1 | contig 96103 bp, 87 predicted proteins | sample Munlanlewell296A_FD_189080 | JGI IMG/M metagenome (GOLD analysis project Ga0265292, IMG submission 189080) | Leachate microbial communities from a municipal landfill in Southern Ontario, Canada - Leachate well 296A | ecosystem: Engineered > Solid waste > Landfill > Unclassified | place: Canada...
ATAATGAAGTTGACCAACCATCGTTGTTTGACAAACTAATCTCTAAGTAATTAACCATCCGCCCTGCCGGCATCGCCGGCGCAAAAACAAAGCCACCGGACCTAAGTCCGGTGGTTGTTTACTTATTTTTTGAAACTTTTTCTTTCTGCCGAAGCTCTTCCCTGATCTCCCAAAGCAACATTCTAACTGGCTGATCATTACGTCGTGTAGCCGCCTTTTGTAGAGTAATGTCTGGTTTTATTTCACAAAAAAATTCGTGTATACCATCAGTTTCAGAAACCTGAGTTCAATTAAAAATTTCATTTCCAGAAGTTTTAGCCCAAGCAGTCAGTTTTTCATTTTCTGTTCTTAAAATATATTTAAGATTTTCGCCAAGTCTATTAGCCACACCGCGTAAAAAAGCCTGAAGAGCCTTATAAATTAAAGTGGTTTCGTTTTCTTTTTTTGGCATTTTAGTGTGAGCCTCTATAACAACACCGACTTCTTTTATATCTTTATGTACGTAGCAATCTAAAAACTTACTACCATAAGAAATATGCCCCCGAAAAACAGCAAAATTTCTTTGATCATGCTCAAAAACTGCGGACTGCAAAATTTCAGAAATCAAAGCTTTTTCAGCATCGACTTTTTCTTTTTCCGTTTTAACAACAGAATCGGGAATATGACTGGTTTCAAAACTCATATTTTTTTACCCCTTTAAAGGTATCATATTTTATAAAAAATATTAAATTTACAAAAACATCCTTGACAAAAGCCATTTTTTGTATTAACATTTTATGTTTTCTTGTTGTGACAAACTTTGAGTAAACCCCTAACCCCGGGAGAAAACATGAAACTGAGAAACGGTGGATCTTTCGAACGAAGGGTCGGGCAAGCAGAAAGAGACGAAGGTCTATGGAAAGAGCGCAGCGAAGAACTTGTTCTTCCTCCACCTCCTCGTCCTTCTTCTCGATGTCTGTCGCCTGAAGAACTTCGAGAACTGCTAGAAAAAGCCCGAGTCGAACTCGAAGGTATCAGAAAAGATCTGTCAGCAGAACCCGAAACCAAAAAATAACGACCAAACAATAGTCGTTCTCTACTCTCCAGTCGCGTCAACACACACGCTTCTGGAGTTTGTTTATTTTAATTAACTTTTCAACTCTTCTCTTAATTCCCAAATAAGGGTTCTAACCTCTTGAGTTTTTTGACGGGCGTCTGCCTGACACTTGGTTACCGATGGGGTTATTTCGCAAAAAAAACTCGTCTAAGAAAAAGACGAGTTAAAGATTGGGAGGACTTAACTATGGCCCTTCACACACTGGTACATTGTTCCACGTGCCAGTCACTCCATCATACATGCTACTGTCATTACGCCCTCGATCAATGGCAGTAATCATTAGCCGACCGTCAGGCAAATCACCACAAACACCGATGGCGGCCATTTCCTTGGTCAAAAGGATCGAGGGGGCATGAAGACGATCCGCAGAAACACCATTCGCGGCAAGAACCCGAACAATTGTTTCAAGATCAAGGCCATCAGCCACTATCAAAAGTCTCTGCTTGGACATTTTTCTCTCCTTTGTCTTTTTGTAAGACAAAAAACCGACCATCACCATGATGATCGGCTGTCTTTATCCTTCAATTAGTAAATTTATGAATGACAAACAAAGCTAACCACCATGGTCAACTTTGGGCTAGGTTGATTTTTTTTAAAAACAAGATTCATATCTATTTTTAATATAATTATCTTTAACAAAAATGTCAAATAAAATCTTTAAAACATTAAAAATAATAAATAAAGACGGACAAAAAAACGACTCTTAAAAAGAGTTCGTTAAAGAATAGGGGTTTTATTTTGAATCGTTTTTTTTCAACATCTGCCACCCGACTGTGGCACAAAAACCAAGACGTGTTTTTTGCTCACGCAAGGCCGTAATCCATGAATCAACATCAGCACATTGCGTCCCAAAAGCTGTAGCAGTAACCACCCGATCATCAGACCAAACAGAGGTACAAATAGTCGGGCCTACGCCAACAGGTTTTGAACACATATTGGTATTACGGTCGTGCTCGAAGACAAACGACCCGCAAGCAAAGGAACCGACTGGCAAAGATTCTTGTTTCCTGGCAATTGCCGGGGAAAGATCAAAAATCGACGATACGAACGACGGTTCGGTTATACAAGTTCGAATTTCAGGCGACACAAAAACTTCATCAGCCTGGACCGAAAAAATCAAGAATACCGAAACCAGAAGAAAGAACGAATACATGACAACCTCCTTGGCTATTTATTAACATAAAAACAATTTCAAGTAAAACAAAACCCCAGTTTCAAACTGAGGTTTTATTGGTTCCGGGACTTGGATTCGAACCAAGATAAACAGATTCAGAGTCTGTTGTCCTGCCATTAGACGATCCCGGAGTATTCAATTGCCGGGATCGTAAGATGGCAGGATAAACTGCCATCCACCTTCGCTTGTGGCAAGCTTCGGTGGACTTCGCCCGTGGCGGGCTTGTTAGACGATCCCGGAGTATTTAATTTCGAAAAAAATATATCAAAAAAAAACTTATTGGTCAATGTTTACATAAAAAATAAAAACCCTTGGCCAGTTTAGCCAAAGGCACGATGATTTAGAGCAACCACCGGATTAACGGATCTTAATTTTAAGGAATCGCGCAGTTTCTTCCCAACGTCTGACAACCTCAGGCTCTAGAATCCTTTCAGGGTGTTTTAATTCCTCAAGGCTCGCCTTGATCGAATCGAGCAAAGGTTCTTGTTTAAGACCATCAATCAAGACGCTCAATTCGGCAAACTCGGGAATCTCCGGCGCTTCACCCACTTGTGGGAAAGAACCGAGGGGCGCAACCGTCAGACGGTTTTCCATCTGAATCAACCAATTCCTAAGTTTAACCTGATCAGCTACAAGCTGATCGATTAGCTCCTGACGATTACCGGAAGCCTTAAGGTCGTTGAAGACCGGAAGATGTTTATTCCACCATTCGACAGTACGAACAAGTCGAAGCAACAGGTTGATTCGTGGGTCCTTTTTAACCGCTTGGGAACGCTTTATGGCCAACCAGAAAGTCCTACGCAATGCACTAGCAGAAAAACCGATGAAGGCAGTAGCCAAAAAAGCAAATGCCGCCCACGGATGATCCCCAAGAAGATTGGCGAGTCTGGGGAAAAACAGGATGATCGAAGCGACCGTGTCACTAAAAAAGAGATCAAGGACGGCGACCAAAACCGAAAGACATCCGGCCGCAAAACCCATCAGGGCTGCCATCAACCAGGCACCGGGAAAAATCAACCACCAGGCCTCGTTAGCTTCGGCAACCTTAAATTCACTCCTAACCAGGTTAGAGAAAATAATTGGTTGGAAAAAAGCTGAGTATGCTTGTGGTACTTTTTTAGTATCTTCTTTAGTAAGAAAATATAAAATACTAATAGCTCCGATAGTAAGGATCGTAACGACCACTATCCCGGTTACAATCGGGTTGAGAAAGAAGAAAAATCCCACTATTCCACACATAACCAAAAGCAGAAAACACACACACAGGATAAAAAGTTGAATTTCTCCTTCTATAACCGCGTCTGATTTTTCTTCTTGGTTTTGATACTGACCGTAGAGTTCTTCTGGTTTAGCAGGCCTTGTTCTAGGCAAAGATCTTCTTTCTTGAGGCATCAGTGACTCCTTATAAATTGTTAAAGTTCATTGGTTTTTTGTTCTATAAGGTACAAAAAACCCCTTCTTTTTCAAGAAGAGGCTAAATTCATGCAAAAATACATTAATACAGCCTACTCTTGAAAGAAGACGAAAAATCTTTAAAATGATGGAATAATCCCAAAGATTTCATAACATTAAAAAAATATCACTGAAAAATACTTCTGTCAAATTTCCATTTTTTAATTCTCTACTCTACCCGAAAATTTTCTTATCACTGCCTGACCCGCCACATACCCACTTGTCCAACAAAGCTGCAGACTATAACCACCAGAAGGTCGTTCGATATCCAAAGCATCACCTACGACAAATAAGTTAGAATGAATTTTGGAACGCATTTCTTTAAAATCAATTTCTTTTAGGTCTACACCACCACTGGTAACAATGGCGTTTTCCACTCCCATAAGTTCCTGAACAGTCATTGGTAGTTTCTTCAACAACCCAACCAACTTCAACCGTTCCTCGCGACTTATTTTATTTATAAACTTCTCCGAATCAATTCCTGATAACTCAATCAATGTAGGTGCAAGAGCTGGGGTTATCAAACCATCCAAACAATTTTTAATTTTCTTGTTTTGATTTTCTGAAAAAATTTCTTGAACCTTTTTGTCGGCCACAGCTTCATCAAAATCAGGCAAAAGATCGATTGAAACAACTACCGGCCCATTCTTTAATAACTGACCAATTCCCTTACTCATGTTTAAAATCAATGGCCCGCTTAAACCAAAATGAGTAAATAACATTTTGCCGTGGTTACTATTTTGTTTTTTATTATTTTGCCAAACATTTATTTTGGCGTCACTTAAACTTAAACCAGAAAGTTTATGAACCCAAGTTTCTTTTATTTTTATCGGTACTAATGCCAGATCAGGCTCAACGACTTTGTGACCAACTTGTTTGAGCCAAGCAAAACCATCACCGGTCGAACCAGTTTCAGGATGTGATTTACCACCGGTGGCCAAAACAAAATTATTGGCACGAATAACTTTTCTGTCTTTTAATCGAACACCAATAATCTTTCCATCAAATACTTCAAAACCAGAAACCGTTAAATTCGTTCTTATTTCCACTCCACCCTGACGCATATAGGAAATCATGGTTTCCAAAACATCTTGGGCTTTGTCGCTAACTGGGAAAACCCGCTTTTCAGCCTCAATTTTTGTTGGCAAATTTTGTTGTTTGAAAAATTCGATCGTATCCTCAATACCAAATTGAGAAAAAGGTGAAAAAAGAAATTTCTTGGCATCCTTGAATTTACTAAGAAAAATATTTTTATCAAACTCGGCGTTAGTAAGATTACAACGACCGCCGCCGGTTAGTAAAAGTTTACGACCTAAGTCTGGATTTTTCTCCAACAAAACAACTTTGGCCCCATTTTCTGCAGCCCGCCCGGCAGCCATCATACCGGCCGGACCACCACCAATTACCACCAGATCGTATTGTATTTCGTCTTGTTTCATAATGTAACGCCAACATTATACCTTTTTCGAGAAATAGGGCCAATTATTAACAAAAAGCCATTTTTATGGTATTATAATTCTCCGTTTCGTGAAAGTCAGTCACCCAAAAAAAGGAGATCCCATGAAAAAAGGACTTCTCATCGGCGCCGTCGCCTTCCTCGTCCTGGCACTTGCGGCGCTATGTGCGTCGCCGAGGACCTATGTCGGAAAGTACTTCCTCGAGATTCGTCTTCCAACCGCCGATGAAAACGGCGAGGAAAACACCTCCATCTTCTGCGGATACGACGCCGCAGCTTGCGAGTACGGCTGGGAACCAGAGTGCGTATTCTGCGGGCTCGAGTACGACATCTAGTCTTTACCGCAACAAAAAAGCCGGACCACTCTTCAAGGTCCGGCTTCTACATTTAAATTATTAGTCATTTTTTTCCGCCAACTTAGCTTCGTAAATATCTTTCTGACTAGCCCACTGAATAACTCCTTCATCTTGGAGTTTTTTCATTTCCGAAAAAAACTCTTTTAATATTTCTTCATTCTCTGATACAAATAGTTTATTGGGTAAATAAACATTATATTTACCAATTTTTGTTGTATCACGACTGGCTGCAAAATCTTTAAGATCAGCAATTAAAATTGCTACATCTTCTTCGGTTAAAGGACAATCATCATTACACTCTGGACGATCACTATTGCGACCACCGGCTTCGGTCCACATAGCCAAACCAAAAGTCTCACCAGAACTTATTAACAAATCGCCGTCAATATCTTCTTGAAAATCTTCGGAACTGTTTATCCAAAAAGGATAAAAACGAATATCACCGACTGGGGCCGGATAATGAAATTTTTCCCGTAAAATTACGTTATCAGTCCAACCTGTTGGCCGCACACTTAAAGGCATTGCTAAATAAGCAAAACCAACCATACCGTCGACCGCTTTACAGCCACCATCTTTAGCCGCAGTGTACCAATCAGATTTTGCACTTACACCAGAACAAACAATATTGTTTTCCGCCCCAACCAAAGCACTGACAGCATCAACGTGTTCTTTAACAATGTTTGCTGCTTCGGTGTTAGACATTTCAGTCTTGGCTCCCAAATCCACATGCGTACCAACACCAAAACCACGATCAAACGCTTCCTTCATGACATTATCATTAAAATTTTCGTTACCTTCGGCAAAACTTAAACCGCTTTCAAAAGTTAAAATCGCCTCGTACTGTTCGGCCAAATCCATACCATAACGCATCTCTTCGGCATTCTTTTCAAACAAAATTTTATTTGTATCCACCGCCCAATCGTTTTCCAAATGGGTCATAGTCGTAAGATAAAGCGGTTGAACATCTTCTTCTATTTGTTCGTTCGATAAAAAATAAATATTAACACCAAGTATTGCCGCTCCGATTAAAAGAAGAATACTAAATAAAGAATAAGAAAGAATTTTTTGTTTGTTAGTCATATTAAGAGATTAAAACAACTCCTTAGCATCTTCGGCGACCTTGGCCATTAAACTTCTGTCTAAATTATCTGGAAACATTTCCGGCGGATTTTCTTCATTGTAAGTCTGATTAACTTCATAATCATTAAGACGAACATAAGAAAGACCGGCAGACACAGCCGCATTAACTATACGAACAGCTGACAAAGTATCTGGTTGGGCGTGATCTTTTTCTGTCTGAAGACGTATGTATGGGATATCGAGTTGTGGAACAAAACTTATTCCTTCACGCTCGGAAAAATAAGCTTCATTGTCACAGTCAACTTCATCGGTTAAATGCCCGGTGTGACCAGAATCACAACCAGCAAAATCATTACGGTCAATTGGTCCCTCCCAATCAATCAAAAAACGAATTGGTAATTCAGGATAACGCACGGCTACACCACTACCCATAGAAAGCCCGAATGAAAAAGTCGCGATACCAACATCATCAATTTGGGCGTCTGGCAACTCGTCAACCAAAAAACTAATAATCGCTGCCAAACCATCTTGTTGGTCATAACCATTTTGATTTTCCACTCCACTACTCATACCGCGACCGTCTGGATCAAAAACCACAGCTACTAAACCAGCACCTGTAATATCATCAACACTTTTTTTTGGACCAATAAAAGTCGAGGACCCACTATTACCACCAGGCACTAAAACCAAAGCGTCTGTCTTCTCTCCAGTCTTAAAATTATCAGGATAAAAAATCTTTACATAAAGTTTGGCTTCAGTGGTAGGATTAGTGACAAAAAATTCATCTTTATCTTTACCACGTTCCCAAATAGTTTCCTTAATTTCATCAACATTATTTTTATTATTAGAAACTTTATTACTTAAATTTACACCTTCGGTTTGTTCGTAGATATGACTAAAATAAAAAACATATGAACCTGCGGCCACAACAAAAAACAAGACCACCAAACCAACTGTTGTTAAAATAATTTTAGCTTTGGGTGTCATATTCAAAAAGAAGGTTATTTAAATTATCAGTCCAATTATTTTCTTTAGTCCGATCAACTATTTCAACTACGGCCGAAAATGAAATAAGAACATTGTTAATTTTATTATCAGAGTACCCCCAACTGGCCGCATTACTCCAGTCATCAGGCTCGGTATTGGCTTCATGTCCTAAAAATTGTCCAACCGTCCTAGGGCTAAAACTTTCCATGTAAACAGAATCGGGATTAAGCCGAATTTTTTTGAAAAAATTCGATTATCGACTTCGTGGTGGAAGATTACCAGAATTTTTTCGATCAGAACCAGCTGAAACACAATATTCTTCAGCTTGTTGTTTTGTTTCATCGTAAAAACTGAATGAGGAAAGATCAATGCGCCATGGCACAGAGTTATATTCGGTTTGCCAAACTTTGGCCACGGTTTCAAAATCAGCGAAAATAATTTTACCGGAATCTTTTAACGGTTTAAGTTCGGCAAAAATTTTGTTTAATCCTTCAATTGTATTAACCGGATTTGAGTCTTCATCAACCATTGCCATATCTCTGACATGAATGGAGGCAGTATACATAAAGCGTTCACCGTCTTTAGTACCAGTCGGCAACTCCTTATTAGCAATTTTTTCGACCAATTCTTTTATATATTGACCATCAATATTATAAACTTCTGAACCGCCGGCGTGTTCTGTGCCAATAAGCACAGTATCGTGAGGATAGCCTTCACCAATATAAATAATCTCATTATCCGGATCGTGAGTTAAAAAACTACTGGCATCACCCGGTTGCCAAACACCGGAGCTCCAATCATCAAACCAATGCTGGCCCATGCCAGGATCAGAAAGCACAGTTGGTTTCCATAAAGCTGATGGGTACTCTTCGCCATGAACATAACCATCGGCTTGAATTTCAACATTATCTCGCCAACTGTCAAAATCAAGAAAGCCAAGATATTCACTACCACATTCCACAACAATCGTACCACCGATCACCCCAGACGCTTTTGCGCCCAATTGTTTCATTAAATAAACAATGTCGGCATAATTTAAATTATGCGAGTGAGGATCTAAACTAGCGCCTTTGGATTCTAAATATTGCAAAATATTTTTTCCATCGGTAAGTGCCAAAAGGTCAGCCATACCCTCGTATTTAATCATAGCTTCAACTACTGGCTGGTCGGTCTGCCAATCCCAATCAATACCATAATCAGAAAATACTTGAGCTCGTTCTACCAAACCAGCGCGATAATCGCGGTATTTTATTTCTGTATTAACTTTATATGACCAGGTTTCTTCATTATGAGAATAGACCGTGACATAAACTGGGGCTTGACCGCTATAAACCAAATCACCTGGATCATATTCGTAAAAAGATTTTTGATTTTTAGTATCACTTATCAAACCTCCGGTTTCACCACCGTTAACATTGGTTTGATTGTTATTTGTTAACTGATTGGACTTGGAAAAATAGGCCCAAGCCCCAACCGCGGCTGCAACCAATAAAACCATGGTTAAAATTATAATTGCTTGTTTTTTCTTGGTTTCCATAGTTGTTAAAAATGTTTAATTCTTTGAAATAATATAGCATTTTTCGAGAAAAATGACTATACTTTATTTGATTATGAAAAGAATGAATTTGCCACCAAAACTGATCGAACGTTTAGAAGGCCAATTTGGCCTCAACGCAGCAAAAAGCATTATTGCGGCTTTTGGTGAAAAACGTCCACCGACTTTTCGGGCCAACACCATTAAAACCACTGACGAAGCTGTAATGGCTATCCTTCGCGAAGAAAATATCGCTTATGAACGTCTTAAAGATATTCCTCACGCCTTTCGCATCAAAAACCGAAGCAGCGAAGAACTTTTAGAACATCCTCTTTGTCGTGAAGGAAAAATCTATCTTCAAGGTATTTCTTCGATGTTGCCAGTACTAGTGCTCGATCCAAAACCTAACGAAACAATTCTCGACCTTTGCGCTGCACCGGGGAGTAAAACAAGCCAAATAGCATCGGCCCTCTCCCCCTCCTTCGCCGAGCTTCGGCGGGGCAAGCCAACCCTCCCCCGTATGCGGCCATACGAGGGAGGGAGAATACTAGCCTGTGAAGAAAACGAGGTACGCTTTCAAAAACTACAAAACACCATGCGTATGCAAGGGGCTGATTTTGTAGAAACACGACTAATGGACGCTTCCCTACTCTATAAAGAAAAACCTGAAGCGTTTGATAAAATTTTAGCTGACGTACCATGTTCGGCCGAAGGACGTATTAATACACACGATGTACGTTCATTTTCTTTTTGGAATGAAAAGAATATTGTAGCTCACGCCAAAATGCAACGCCGTCTACTACGTTCAGCTGTAGCTTGTCTTAAACCTGGCGGAACACTTGTTTATTCAACTTGCACTCTGGCCCCAGAAGAAGACGGCGGTATGATCGAATGGCTTCTTGCTACTTATCCAGAACTAAAAACCGAAAGCTTTAAGCTTCCGTTTGTTTCTACCCGACCAGGCCCGGTTAACACTCAGTATGTTTTACCAACCAAGGACAATGAGGGGTTGTTTGTGGCCAAGGTCATAAAGAACGTAAAAGTGTAAAAACGTAAAAGCGTAAAATAAACAGCTGTCTGGTAAAATTACAAATATTTACGTTTTTTACTTTTTTACAGAAAACAAACGATTGACAAAAAAACCATTTTTATGGTATTTTTTTGTGTCTTTGTTGACGCAACCTATAACTCGAGAGGACAAAAGAAATGAAAGGTTTTGTCATTATCATCTCTTCAGAGCCACTGAAAAAAAGGGCTGCAACATTCTCGCAACAACTCAGAGGCTATGGATTCAAAACCTGGAGCGAAGACGACCTGATTCCAAGTGATGATTGGGATCTCGAAATCCCTCGAATGGCCATAAAAGCCACGGCCGTCATCTTCCTGACCCGCTGCGGAGAGTTTGAAGACTTCTACCTGCGGTCAACCTTGGCCATCACAAGGTCAAAAAACACGCCGGAAAAACACCTCATTATCGGCGATGGTTCCGTGGGTAATGAAGATCTCGAAGCCAGCATTGCCTGGTTGGAAGGTCTCTGACCAACATCTCGTCAACCCCGCCCGAACAAAAAAGCACCTAATCTGGAGCTCAATTGTTCGGCGGTTTATTTTTAATAGAAAAAATAACATTATCTGAATCCTGTTAATCCCAAAATCCTCTAAATCCCCCACCGTCGCCGGGCTATGGTGGGCACGGCAGTTCAGACAACCAGTAATCAGGCCACTGATCCCCCAAACGCTTCATTTAACATAGCCATGGCTTCATCGGCCTCAGCAGTTGGCGGAACATGTACGGCCATAACCGAAACCGAAGTACCCAGTATTTCAGACAACATGTTATCAATGTTGTTTTTATTTTTACCTTTATTTACTGTTTCGGCATGCAAAGCAAAAGCAAACTGAACTTCGATTTGATTACCATTAATTTTTGCAATATCGGCGTTCTTTAAAATTAAAAGCAACGAAGGATTTTTGTCTTCCAGTCTTGAACATAATTCATCCCATTTATTACGAACTTCTTCAACACTGATTGCTCGGGTTGGTAAATTAATTTTTGGTGGCTCAACAACTGTTTCTGATTTAACAACAGGTTTTGGTTCAATTTTTGCTGGTGGCACAGGAACAGATTTAATAACCGGTGAAGGCGGGCTAACTGGCGGATCTTTTTTATCAATTTTTTCAGAAGAAATAATTTGAGTTTCTGGTTGACAAACTTTTACCACCGCAAGTTCAGCCGATAATTGCGGAATGGAATCATTTTTTGCTGAACGACGAGCTAATAAAAATAATTCAATAGCATTAGTTAAAATATTAGTCGACCAAACATCAGTTAGCAAACCAATACGTTTAAGTGCTTCGGCTTCGTAAGCTTCTTGAAACCTATCGAGACCGCCGAGTTTGGCAAACAAAACCGTACGTAAAAGCAACACCACATTATCCAAAAAAGATGGTACATCCATTCCCTGCTCCACACCTTCGTTTAAAATCCTTATCGCCTGAGCGGCATCGTTTTTAGCCAAACCTTCGACAAATTTTAAAACTGAATCTGTATAAGCAACCGGCAAAACCAATGAAGCTGATTCAAGATTAATTTCCTTTTCACCTAGCGCTAATAATTGTCCAAACAAACTTTCGGCATCGCGCTCACAACCTTCGGCATGACGAGCGATTTCATACAAAACATCGTCATCGATCTTAACATTTTCAGACTTAGATAACTCTTTTAAACGCCCGACAATTTCGGCTGGCGTAAAACGACGAAAATCAAAACGTTGGCAACGGCTCATTACTGTAGCTGGCACCTTATGAATTTCTGTAGTGGCTAAAATAAAAATTGCGTGAGCTGGTGGTTCTTCCAAAGTTTTTAAAAGCGCATTAAAAGCCGCGGTGGAAAGCATGTGGACTTCATCAACAATATAAACTTTAAATTTACCTTTATTCGGAGCAAAACGAACGCCATCAATAAGTTCACGAACATTATCAACGCCTGTATGTGAAGCAGCATCGATTTCAAAAACATCAAGAGCTGAACCATTAGTAGTTTCTTTACACATTGAACATTCGTTGCATGGTTCAAAACCTTTTTTAGTATTAGATGGATTTTCACAATTAACAGCTTTAGCCAAAAGTCTAGCCACCGTAGTTTTACCAATACCACGTGGCCCGGTAAACAAATAAGCATGGGCCACCTTACCGTTTTTAAGCTGGTTTTGCAGGGTTGTTTTAACATGCTCCTGTGCCGTAACATCGGCAAAAGTTTGAGGACGATAGGTGCGGTATAAAGTAGGCATAGCTAGGCTATTATAGCAGACCAGCCTTCGCCGGGCTACGGCATGGCAAGGGGATAAAAAAGGGTGGTTAAGAGGGATAAAGAGGGGTTAAGGGGGATAAAAAAAACGGATCCAAAAATCCGTTTTTTACGCTTTTACCAGGCAGTTGCCTGGTTTACGTTTTTACGATTTTTACTATCATTTTTTTACCACATTCTCCACTGCCGCCCAAACACTAGGGGTATTTTTAGGCACGAGAATAACAATTTCGTCGCCGGGCTCGCCATGAAAAAAGGTAACGCTGGCGGTAATAAGTTTATAAGTTTGCTCGCCAATCATGGCTACAAAAGTACTAGTGGAAGCATCAAAAGCCAACTTGCCAACCAAACGTGCGCGTTCAATAGGTCCAATTTGTTTAAATAAGAAAGTGCCATCACGTTTAATAGTAAGTTTAAGCATATCGCCTTCCACCAAACGAGACTTGGAAGCGTAATTAGGTGGTACGGCATAACTTTTACCGTCAGAACCAATCATGGCCTGACCATCGAAGACACCTTCAATTACCCGAGCACCGGAAATGTCTTCAAGTGTTCGTTCGGCCTCTTTTTTAGAAGCAACTAACTTAGCAAAATCGGCGTTGGCTTCTTCGATATTTCCACCATCAAGCAGATCAATAACATTGCCTAAATTTTCATGAAGTTGTTTAAGAATTTTTTTTGCCAAAAACAACCGCGGATCAGGTTCGCTTCTACGTGGCGCTTCATCAGGTTCTGGTTCGAAATTAAAATCGTCATCTAGCAAATCGTCTTCGGACATAGTTTAAGTACAAGTATGTAGTAGGTAGGATGTAGTAGGTAGGCAAAAGATTTAATTTAAAATTCCGCCTACATACTACCCACTACATACTATTTAACTATAATCTCTTTATTTTTTAGAGCGTCGATTCCCCCACCGGATTCAAATCCATTTCGGGCGAACCTTGGCCAATATTAGCCCGCTCCATAATTTCAGCGTTAACTAAAGTTTTATCGCGTCCATACTTTAACCGAGAAAGTTCAAAAATTGCCTTCTTTAATTCTGGATTACCTCTAGGCAAACTTTTATTAAAGGTCGACAAGGTAAACGGTTTCACTGCAGTATTATCAACGATCATTTTGGTATACCAGGTAAATTTTTCCGAGTTAATCAAGTCGTAACCAGAAAAATAAGGTTCATAAATTTTTTGAAGAACTTCTGTGTCTTCTGGACCAATACGAGCCACAAAGGTGGTACCAACGTTACCCAAAACCGCATCACGCACTTCTGACTTACCTTGGTTATCGACCAATTGGTTAAGATACTGGTGAGCCATGATTAAGCACAAACGATATTTACGAGCTTCAGATAAAATTGTGGCGATAGAATTAGTAACGAAGTTTTGAAACTCGTCGATATAAAGATAGAAATCTTTTCGCAAACTTTCATCAATATTTGCTCGACCAAGAGCGGTCATTTGCAGTTTTGAAACAATAATCAAACCGAGCAAATTCGCGTTCATTTCACCAACCAAACCTTTAGAAAGTTTAACCAGAAGAATTTTTTGATTATCCATGATTTCACGAAAGTCAAAACTACTGTGCGATTGACCAATAATATTACGAACCATTTCGTTTTCCACAAACCGGCCAACTTTGGAAATTAAGTAACCCAACATTTCTGATTTATGAAAATCAGAAGTCTTAGCCATTTCTTTTTCCCAAAAATTTCTGACCATCGGATCTTTAAGTTTAGCGATCCATTCATCGGCGTATTCTTGATCAGTAAACATGCGCGGAATTTCAGCCAAAGTCCCGGGGTTTTCTTCATCAGCCATCAGGGTCAACATGACGTTACGCATTTGATGCTCAAACATTGGACCAATCATTGAAGGATCTGTAACCAACTTGTAAAAAATCGAAACCATTTCTTGACAAACGAAATCTTTTTGATCCTCAGTCTTAGCCTCAAGCATGTTTAAACCGACCGGGCGATCTGTATCAGCTGGATCAAAAATAACCACATCGTCTACCCGCTCTTTTGGAATACTGCCGGCAATTCGATCGACCAAATCGCCGTGCGGATCGATAACGCAAACTCCGGAGCCGTTTTTAATATCTTGCAAAATAATACTGGTCATGAATTCAGTTTTACCAGTACCGGATTTACCGATCAAATACATGTGACGTTGACGATCGGGTTTTTTAATGTAAATTGGAGTCTTTTTGCCACGATAAAAATTATTACCAAGGAATATATTTCCCTCACCCGACTCGGGAATTTCAGCTGGTGCAGCCCCACGTCTGGCGGCCATCCATTGAATGTTTGGAGTTTCGGTGGTTGGCAATGGTAAATGCCATAAACTGGCCATTTCTTCGGTATTCAAAATGACTTTATATCTTTCCTCAAAAGTTCGATAAATAAAACGACGTACCATGCGTACTTTTGATGGCGGTATGGCTTTTCCAAAAGCATTTCCAAATTGATAAACACTGTATTGCGAAAAAGCGGTAAATAAATTTCCTAAAATCGCTTCTGCTCGTTCTGGAGTTGGTGTAGATACAATTAACCGAATATTTGCCTCCATACCAGCCTTACTGGCTTTTTGACCAATATTCTTCACTGCCTCTTCTTCCATCGGCGAAAGACGATAAGTTTCAGTTTGCTGTGGTTTGGATTCAGCTTTTAAAGCTGATAACCAGCCTTCTTTTTTCTTGCCAAAAGTTCGACCGGCGACCGCATCATCAAGAGGCGTGCCTTGCTGCATACGTTTGGCAATAGTTAACCCCGGTTTACTCCAACTTGCTTTTGCTGGACGGATGACATATTGAATAACCACACCTTCTTCATCTTGAACTTTTGATAAAGCGTTGGTTAAGGCATTTAAAGGATCAGTTTCCAATTTTTGATAAGTTTTAATTGGAAAACCAGCTTGTCTTTTAAAAGTAAGATACATTCCGGCTACTGTGCCTGTAGGAGTAAAAATATTATAATCTTCAACAATTTCTAAGTGAGCATCAGGATAAACCGCAGAAATTTGTTCTTCTAAACGTGATTGTAAAAACTTAGGGATAGCCACGTAAAAATAAATTAATTTGTTTTTGGCCACAATTTCAAAAGCCATTTCATCAGTTCGACCAAATAACCAATATTTAAACTTTTTTTGTGGCTTAAGACCACCTACAGCAGAAAATAATGATTCAGCGATTGCTACCTGTTGACGAATTTGTTCGATATTAACTTCTTTTGTCGCTTCTTCAATTCTTCGAAATTTAGGAATACAGATTTGTAAAATTACTAATTCCAAACCACCCGTACGCCCATGGACTCGACGTATCAAAAAAAATCTGGCAATCAATAATCCGATATAAACCAGGATCCCGATAGCTATTCCCACCAAAATTATCATCGCAAAAAAAGTGTCGCCTGATGTTGCAACATCTGTAACCGCAACCATCGGTTGTTCCTCAGCCACAAAGGCTGCCCACAATGGTAGAAACATGTTTATAGTTTTCCTTCTTTCCGAAATTCTTCGGCGTTATGAAGGATTTTATCTGTTTTTATTTTTGCCTCCTGTTCAAGGAAGAATTTGTTGACCCCGGGAATAAGTTTTAACCAATCACTGATAAGATCGAGAATTTTTTTTACACCAAACTTAGCTGAAGAAAGAATTACTCTAATTTTTGAGGCTGTTTCCTCTCCTTTAGCTCGAAATTCCTCCTGTTGCTCTGGATTCATTTTTAAAAACAAATCGGTTAAATCCTCGGATAAAATATTTTCAATTTCCTCGACGACTTCATCTTTTTTTTGTACCAGTACTGGCTCAACTACAGAAACAGCTGCAGCGGCGGAAGGTGGTGTTGGTTGTGGTTTTTCTGGTGCTTCAAAAGGAACTTCTTTAAGTTGCTCAGGAGTAGAAACCTCTTTAATTTCGGGTACAACAATTTCCGGGGCTTCTTTTGGAGCCTCTGGTGGACCAATTAATTCTTTTGAAACGTCTTTTATTTCAGCCTTCCCAGGTTCTAAAACCATATATGGTTATTTTAGCACACTTTGATTGGAAGTTCCAAATTCTAAATTCTAAATTTTAAGAAGGTTTTTCTATTATTCTAGCAACAGAACTTCAACCTTAAAATTTATTATTTATCAGGCAGCTGCCTGATTTAATACTTAAGATTTTTTAACCTTTTGTCCCGATGGAGAATCTTCCACAACAAAACCCTTAGTCGCAATCTCATCACGCAGACGATCAGACTCGGCCCAGTTCTTACCACTACGGGCTTCTTCTCTAGCTTTAACTAAAACTAAAACTTCTTCCGGTACTTCGATTTTCTTTCCAACATATTCATCGAGTCGTAAACCAAAAACTTTATCAAAATTTAAAAGAACTGCCGCCTTAACTGAACTCTCAATTTTTTCATCACCAATCATTTCCCACATAACAGCCAAAGCTTGTGGGGTGTTTAAATCATCTTCAATGGCTTCGTTGAATTTCTGAGTATATTCTCCCCCTCCCACTTTGGGGGAGGGGTTAGGGGTGGGGGTGGATTCCCAATCACGGACAATTTCACGAAGTTTATTGATGGCGTTTTGAGCTCCCTGAATAGCTTCGAAAGTAAAATTTAATTTGCCGCGATAGCTGGCACCTAAACAAAACAAACGAAAAGCTAAAGGTTCGATACCTTTTTCTTCTAGCTGTGACAAAGTGTAAATATTTCCCAAGGACTTACTCATTTTTCCACCATCAACCATCAAAAACGCATTATGCATCCAAATATTAGCTTCAAGCACACCATCAGCCCCCATAGTTTGAGCGATTTCATTTTCATGATGGACAGGAATATGGTCTTCCCCGCCAGTATGAATATCAAAAGGTACATCAAGATATTTTTTGGCCATGGCCGAACATTCGGCATGCCAACCTGGGAAACCAACACCCCAAGGTGAATCCCATTCCATTTCACGTTTAGAATCGGCTGGCGAAAATTTCCACAAAGCAAAATCAGTGGAATTTTTCTTTTCACCTAAATCAACCCGGGCCCCACCTTGTTTTTCTTCAGCCTTCTGGCCAGACAACCGGCCATATTCCGGTAATTTTGAAGTATCAAAATAAATTCCATCGGTAATTTTATAAGTAAAACCATTTTCTTCCAGTTTTTTTACTAACTCAATTTGTTCAGTAATATGTTCAGTGGCCCGAGGATATACTTTGGCTGGCAAAATATTTAACTTATCACGGTCGGTCATAAAAGCCGCTTCGTAAAACCTAGCTATATCATAAGCTGACTTACCTTCCCTTTTCATGGCTACTATCATCTTGTCTTCACCTTCATTACCATCACCGACCAGATGTCCAACATCGGTTATGTTAATAATATGAGATACGCTAAAACTATTTTGCTCTAAAGAACGACGAAGAACGTCGGCAAAAATATAAGAACGCCAATTTCCAATATGTGGAAACCAATAAACTGTTGGACCGCAGGAATAAATTCCCACTTGATCAGATTTAATTGGTTTAAATTCTTCTTTTTGACGAGTAAGAGTATTGTAAAATTTGAACATATTTTTCGTTGACAATTAACATCTAATATTGTATTATGACCTTATCACCAATGGAAAGATAGCCCTACAAGGTTCCGTCCTTGCGGGGCTCTTTCTTTTTATAAGCTAATTTTGGTTCCAAATCATTTAAATATCTGAGAAAAGGACGGAAAATTTTCCATTTCAATAAAGCAGAGAATTTTAAACGATTAGGGATCAAAACGTTTTGTAATTTATCTTTTTCTATCAAATGTTTAATTAGACAATAAAAATCTCCATCGCCGGTTACAATAATTGCTTTATTAAAATTAGGAAATTCAATCATTGTTTGAAGAACTAATTCAGCATCACAATTGCCTTTAGTAGATCCGTCTCGATAGTGTAAAGTCGGCTTAAAAACACAAATAAATCCGGCGTCTTGCAGATAAGAATAAAGATCTTGATTACCATTTACGTAACCGATAAACAAAAAAGCTTTTTCGACTCCGTATTTTTCTTTTAAATAAATCCGAAATTTTCTAAAATCTAAAATCCAACCAGAATCTTTGATCCCAAGATTCAAATTTTGACTGTCAATAAAAGCGTAATTATGTTCCTGAAAAAACATAGCCTAGAGGTTTTCATCAATCGCCTGATTAACCAAAGCATCCGCCTCCTTATTTCTTTCACGAAAAATGTGCCTGGCACTAAACTTTTTAAAAGATTGCGACAAATTATAGACTTCTAAAAATCTCTTGGCTAACTCGGGATTTTTAACTCGATATTCACCACGAATTTGTTTTACTGCTAATTCAGAGTCCATAACTAACTCGACTTCTTCTACTCCCAAACGTTTGGCTTCGGTTAAACCTAAAATAATCGCGTCATATTCAGCTTGGTTGTTAGTGGCGTGCGGAAAAAATTTCTTTAATTCAGTAATGGTTTTTTCACCACCTTCGTCGAGCGATTTTATAACCGCACCTGAACCAGCCGGACCAGGATTACCGCGAGCACCGCCATCGGTGTAAATTCTAACAGATTTGAACATAATGGAATTATTATAACACAGTATAAAGTAGGTAGTATGTAGTATGTAGGCAAAAAACAAGTTGAAAATGCGCCTACCTACTACCTACTACCCACTACACACTACTCACCTAAAACCATGTCCACCACCCTTAACTGTAACTCCCGACGACCGTTCCATTCATTAATACCAACAGTATAAGCCGCATCGATAACACCACCTATAGATAAATTCGGAGCAACAGAACCAAAACCAAAAGCCACCATTTTTTTAATTGTGCCGTCAGATGGATCACGAACGCTCATTCGCAAATGTTTTCCTTCTTGTCCCATAGTTTCATAACTGACTAACTGAAGACCACGACTGCCGAAAACAGGTTGACGATTCCCTTCACCAAAAGGTGCCAGGCGTCCAATAGAGGCTTCTAGATCCCAATCAACCACCCCAAGCCGGACAATAGCGTCAATAAAAATTTCGGAAACTAAATCTTCAATTTTCAATTCAGCTTCAGCCACTGCTGACATGGCAGCAATCGCTTGCTTAAAGCGTTCTTCGCCGGTTGTAGAAAAACCGCAGGCCTGAGGATGACCGCCAAAACGATCTAGAAAAGGTGCGGCAGCATTTAAGGCTTTCATAATATCAAAAGCCGGAATGCTACGACCCGAACCGGTAAATTTATCACCATCACGAGCCACAATGACTGTTGGTCGAGAATATTTTTCACATAATTTACCAGCTGATAAACCAACCAATCCAGCCGACCAACCCTCAGCCGCGGCCGACAAAAATTTTTGTTCGCCCGGTTCGCCAATTTGGGCTAAAGCTTCCTGATAAATTTCTTCGCTGCGTTTTTGTCGCAAAACATTAGCCGCATGCAGCTGCGCAGCCAAAGTGCCGGCTTCTTGTTCGTCTTCAGAAACCAAAAGCCGAAAGGCTGGATCAGCATGGTCCATACGCCCAGCAGCATTCAAACGTGGCCCAAGTTGAAAACCGATTGTCCATGAGTCAATAGTTTCTGGTTTAACAGCTGCGGCTTGAAATAATTTTTGCAAACCTAAACGCCGAGTTTTTTTTAGAACTAACAATCCATAAGTTTCCAACACCCGATTTTCACCAGTCAAGGGCATGATATCGGTTACAGTAGCGATAGCGACTAGATCAAGTAACCACTTTTCATAACCGGGAGAAAAATCAGCTCCGCGTTTTTGAGATTCTGTAATCAACGCTGAAGCAAATTTAAAAGCCACGGCTGCCCCACATAAAACCTTATTAGGATACAGCTCACCTGGCACTTGTGAATGTAAAATTATTGCTTCTGGTATAACCTCTGGCACAGCGTGGTGGTCACAAATTATCGTATCAAAACCTAATTCAAGACCGCGAGCAACAGCATCAGCATTACTAATACCGCAATCAACGGTAATCAAAAGATCGGTTTTATCATGCTGACGTAAATGTTCCGAAGTAGCCACAAACAATCCATAACCTTCACGTTCTCTGTGTGGAATGTAAGTGGTAAGTTTTTCAACATCAAATTTAAAAGCTCGACAAATTTCCCTAAGCGTTGAATAAACAACAGCCGTGCCACAAACACCATCAGCATCATAATCACCATGAATAGTAATAACCTCGCCTTTTTCCAGGGCCGAAAAAGTCCGAGCTACAGCTTCATTCATTTGTTTAAACAAAAAAGGATCGTGCGTATCGCGCGACCAATCAGGACCCAAAAAAACATCAACCTCAGCCTGACTTTTTACCCCTCGACTCCACAAAAGCTGTGCTAAAACTGGCGATAATTCTGGAAACGCTTTTTTTGCCTCCTCCGGCATTGCTTCGGCCACCCGCCATTTTTTGTTTTCCATACTAGAACCCGTACATAACCATACTCATGATCATGGAAATAACGACAATAAAGGTGATAATTGTCCAAAGAATTTTGACTGTATTGTTTTTCATATTTCTGGAAGGTATTATACAAGAGTGAATAAACGTAGGCCATAGGCAATAGGCCCGTAGGTGGAAAAATCGCTAATCTTTTACCAATTCGCCTACAAACCCGTCACCTACTGGCCTATAGCCTACCGGCCTAGAGCCTAAAAATATGGACGAACAAAAACCTTTAAAAATCGGCGTCGGCTTTGGTGTTATGCTGCTGCGTGACAACAAAATTCTACTAGGTCATCGCCACGATGATGCCACCAAAGCTTCCAGCGCTCTGCACGGCGAAGGTACTTGGACCATGCCCGGCGGCAAACTTCACTTTGGCGAAACTTTCGAGGTTGGTGCCGCTCGCGAGTTAATGGAAGAAACCGGTCTAATTTTAGGCACAACTAAATTGATTAGTCTGACCAATAATATTGTTCCCGATGCTCATTTTGTGACCGTCGGACTTTTAAGTGAAGACACATTAGGTGAACCACAAGTTTTGGAACCAGATGAAATCACCGAATGGCGCTGGTTTCCTGTTAACGAACTCCCTACCCCAATCTACCCGGCTTCACAGCAGGTTATAAATAATTATCTCGCTGGAAAGTTTTACTAAAAATAAAAAAACAATCAACTGACAAAGATGGTTGTTTTTTTATTTACCTAAACAATAATTTTCTTAACTACCCCTTGATCTGCATCCAATTCGACTATATCTCCCTCAACCAAATTTTCCAATGCCTTGGCTACTCCAACAATCGCCGGCACATTATATTCCCTAGCAATGACTGCCGCATGACCCAACAAACCACCTTCTTCAGTAATTATACCCTTGGCTTTAGCCAGTTGGGTAAATTGATAAGGCAAGGCATGTTTTAATACCACAATTTTATCAGATAAATCTTGGTTGTCCTGCCAAAAAAACAACCTCACCAACAACTACACCAGGACAAACAGAAGTACCTTTATAGCTTGTAGTAGGTAGGTTAGTAGTAGGTAGGCCGGCATCGAAAAAATTGATTGCTCTTTCGACAATTGGCAAAACCTGCTGACAGGTTTCGACAGTTTTCGTATCGTTTAAAGTTTCCGCGTGAATGCGAGTTTCTTCTATAAACTTTTTCCAGCGTAGAAATTTATTTTTATCAAAAACCGCCAAACTAAAACCTGGGGTCTGTTCGTAAAATTCAATAATCAATTTACGATGCCAAATGCCGGCCCAAGGACTTAAAACTCTTACTCCGCTTTCGGGAGAAAAAACATACGAGTGATCCAACCGATCAGTCGCCTCAATACCCACATGCGGCAAAGGATGAAAATCTGGTGTCATGCCGGTTTTATCAATAAACTCGTGTAATTGCTTTTCTTCGACTGTGCCGGAATCAGGAAACAAAGAAACTTGCTCCTCGGGCCTAGCCCAAGGCCAAACATTTCGACAAACCAAAATATCCATTTGTTGATCACGAAAAGTCACCGGATAACCCGACAGCACCATGGCTGCTTCGCCAGTTACGTACCAATCGTCTGGAGAAATTTTCCAGGATTGGAGGAGGTTTTTTAGATCAACTAAAGTTTGTTCAGGGATCATAATTTCTTAACTATTCCGTTATCCGCATCAACTTCCACCAAATCACCGTCCTTCAAAATTTGCGTGGCAATTTTGGTATTAATAATACATGGTTTATTAAATTCTCTTGAAACAATTGCCGCATGGCACAAGACGCTACCAGCATCGGTTACATAGGCACCAGCAAACTTCATAACCGAAACCCATTCTGGTCGCGTCATTGTGGTGACAATAATGTCCCCAATCTGAACCTTGCTCAAATCTTGTTCCATAAAAACCAATTTTACTTTACCTTTAACAATACCTTGGTTAGCTACGGTTCCTTTTATTTCGTTTACGCCTTCCGTATTAATTTTTGATATTTTTTCGATTAACAATCTTGCTTCTGTACTCAACAATAATTCATTTTTATCTTTTGTGGCCAGCACAGCAGAATAATCATAACGTAACTTTAATTTTTTTTCATCAGGCAGATCTTGACCATTGATATAAGCCTCCAGCTCTTCTGGCAAAATAGCTCTTAAATAAATCTCATTAATCTTTTCTTTTGTGGCAATAAATTTGAAAAGTTTTTGTAAAAATTTTTCAAGCAAAGGAAAAACGGATTCAGATCTCTTTCTGACACTTTCACAAATAGCAAAAATTTTTTCGCGTACATTTGCCGGAACATCAAAATTTTCTAACTCGTTTGGCGCCCATAATGCCCCCAAAAAATATGGCTGATACAACCTATGAATTTCTAAAAATCTTGACCATTTTTCGGGTGTCAAAACTTCTTGTTCTGACATTTCAAAAAACTTTTCAAATTCTGTCTGAATATCAGACATGATTTCTGTGACTTTATCAATAAATTTTTCTTCAAACAGCATTCGACCAGCCATCTTTTTAGCAAATTCTTTTTGCTCTATATCTAAACGAAATACTGTTGCCAAAGGACCTTCAATAAAAAAAATTATTTTACTAAACCCGGCCCCAACTTCTTTCCAACATATATCCGCAAACGATCTTCCAAACATCCACACAGAAAAAAGAGAATATTCAGTTGTCCAAACTTTATTCCAATTTTCATCAAGAATGTCTCTTATTTTATCTTTCTTCATCAACGTCGTAATCGGCCGACTTTGCACAATATAAAACTTTTCATTTTCACGAGCCCATTCAATATCACAAGGAAACCCATAATGGCTTTCAATACCTAAAATAATTTCTGAAAGTTCTAAAATTTGTTGGTCGTTTATTTTTTGTTGACCACCGCGATCAGCGGAAATTTCTTGCCATTCGCTGCCACCACCGGTGACCCGAAAAATTCCTCGCTTTTGTTGAGCCATGTTTTTGTCAATAATTCTTCGCGGCTCCTTTTCCATCACATAACTATCGGGAGTAATTTGTCCGGAGACAATAGCCTCACCCAAACCAAAACCGGCTTCAATGATAAGTTGATTATAATCTTGCGTCACCGGATGAACAGAAAAAGCAATGCCTGAAACTTCACTCCTAACCATTTTTTGAATAACAACGGCTACAGAAATTTTTTGCGTATGCAAATTTTGTTCAAAACGATAAAAAATCGCCCGTGGGGTAAATAACGAAGCCCAACATTTTTTAACTTTTTCTAACAAATCTTTTTCCGTGGTATTAAGAAAACTATCTAATTGTCCGGCCCAAGCCGCTGAAGCACTGTCTTCAGCTGTAGCACTGGAACGTACAGCCCCATATTCAGCACCAAGTTCTTTAAAAGAAGTTTGAATATTCTCAGCAATGTCATCAGGCATCTTGGCAGCTAAAATTAATGATTGAATTCTTTCTGAAGCCAACTCAACACTATAAACATCATTATGTTTTACTTTCTCTAACAACGAATCAATTTCCACATCCAAATCGGTTTCTTCTAAAAACTTTTCAAAAGCTGCAGCCAAAATTACAAAACCTGGGGGTACGGGAATACCAGCCTGAGTCATTTCACCAAGTGAAGCACCTTTGCCACCGGCAATTGAGGCATCGTTTTTACCGAGTTTATTAAAAATACGAAGGTATTCCATAAATTTTAATTCAATTTTTATTTATTCTACCTTCAAAACAACCGCCCTACAAGGACGGTTGTTATTTTTAATTTACTTTCTTATTTTTACTCGACTTAACAAATCATGAACCGGCTTAATAGAAACCTCTGTTTTATTATTACTATGACCAGAGTAATCAAACGGGTTATCCAAATCCTTTATCAACATAACCATATAAATCAACATTAAGGAAACCAAAAGTGTAAAAAATACTGATTCGTAAAAAGGTTCAAGTTTTAAAACCAACAAACTGATTATTACAAAAAATCCTAAAGTTTCAACAATGGCGTAAGCTGACTGTATAAAAGGCAGGTCACGGATATTATCAATACGAATAATCATTCTGCGGACATTAGCCTGTTCACTTTTCATGCGAACCAAAAAATTGGCTGGCATTAATGGTTCTAAATCAGAAAAATGATTATTAAAACCTTGCAGTTTAACAATAATATCTTTGGTTTTTTCTTTTCGATAAAACCAGTTATCAATATCTTTCAAAAAACCTTGATAAAAAACCAAAAAATCTTTTACCACCTTGTTTTTACTACCGTGATTCTTTTCAAGAATGCAAGCCTCGTCATAAATAACCTCAAGACTGGCTGCCAAATCGCCGGGGATTTTTTCGCTTTCTTTATAATCGGAAATAACACCAGTAATTAGAAAACCGATAAGAAAAGTTGTTGAGGCAATAAGACTGGTAAACAACGCACTGAGAGTAATTATCTCCCAACCATAATAATGAAAAACTAGTTTTAAAATAAAAATCAAAACTAACAAAGGAACAATCTTCATGACTAGATGCCACTTTTTTAAAAACATATTTATAAAAAATAATTTATTTAATTATACCACAAAAACTTTTTTGTTTGACTTTTTTTATAAAAATAATAGACTAACAATTAAATCACAATCAAAATCTTTCAAAAAAAGAGGGAGGTAAAATGAACGAGGTAAACCAAACCTTTATCAGCGCGGCGATTGTTGTGGTGATTGTCGGTGGAATTCTAATCTTCACAGACTACTCTAGGCAACAAAAACCATGGGCAGAAGAACCAAGTGCCGACAGCCCGATCCAGTTCAAGGACTTTTCCCACAACCTGCGACAACTGGCTTATGCCAAAGAAATGTGCGACTACTTCGACCATCCACAAGACTTTGTTCTCTGCACCAGCATGCCTTTTTCCTATTCTTCTTCGGTTGCAACAACCGACAAAGAACTCGATAAGGCCAACGAAACCTTGATTGATTTTTTGGCTGAACACGTTCCTCCAGCCAAAGCTGCCTGCAGACAAAATCGGCTCTGTACCAATCTTCTCACTCTCCAAGCCGACGAACAACGTCGTAAAACAACTTTCACCCCACCTATCCAAACTGGATGGTAGGGGTATTTTTTAAAAATAAAAAATCCCCATACCTAAGCGGGTCATGGGGAGAGATCAAATGGGCTAAATTTCATCAGTAGCAGCAGCGTACGACACATGCATCATCTTGTAATGACCTGGACGATTCCAAATTCGATCGGTATAGCGCACCAACTCGTATGCTTCCTGATTACGTCCATGTCGACACAATTCTTTGGCGACATACATCACCATATGTTCATGTCCGGCGATGAATTCATCGTCTAGACCATTGACTCCGTAGGCACATGGATGATCGATGTGCGAGGTCAAATCTTCAAGCCACCGCAAATGATCTGCAACCTCTTGCGGGTGTGAAAGACGACCACCATCAATGACTTCAAGCGCCAACTGGTAGGCGTCAAACCGACACGGAACCAAGACCGCATACTCCAACGGTTCCAAGGCCTCCATATCTGGAAAGACAAGGATTCGACGACTAATATCATTCTGCAATTCAAACCAGCGGCGAGCCAGTGCCAGATAAGGTGCGTTGCCCAATCGCAGGTACCAGACCTGATCACGCAACCCTGCCCAAACACGAGATTTGGCTACCTCATCACGCAACTCAGGCAGACGTTTAAAGAGCGGGTCAAGATAACCAACAACGATGACGTTGGCTGTCACAACCTTAGGAAGTGATGGACTTTGCAATTTGAGACGCTCAAATTGCAGTCTGGCTTGGACCATTGACTTAGGCGTGACCTTAAACAAAGCCTCACCCAAAATCTTCACTGCCAGTTTCTGATTACCAACCAGACGTTCGAGCCGCGAAAGACTTAGAATAGCCACCAGGTAACCCTGATCGTTTCTCGTCTCAAGTGCATAGCTAGCCGCGCGCTGGAATGCCGAACGAGCCAAAGCTGGCAAGCCTCGACGACTACACAGTTGACCGTAAAGTACCCAAGCGAGAACATGCGTCGAGTCGCGCCGAAAAACCTCGCGCAACTCACGAGCGCACAGACCGAAGTGACGGGTCCGGTACTGGATGAGTGCCTGGTTATACTTCTCCTCAGCTTCGTTGTGCAACGGCGAACGAATTGCTGCAATCAGTTCCTGATGTCTTTGGACTGCTGAGCGTTCTTGCGCCTGTGCCAATTCCTGCTGTGAAATAATCATCTCATGTGTAGTCAAAGACAAACGTTTGGCAAGAAATTTAGCCACAGTACGACCAGTCACCCGAATCTCATGGCAAACGTCGTCACACAGTTCGAAGAGATCTTCTTCGATCCGCTCGAGTGTCTCGTTCACAGTCCAGATTCCATCATTAATATCCTCAAGCCACTCGTTCGAATCATCGAGCGCGTCGGCGATGTAGTCGAGGTAATGAACACCAGCTACAGACGCCAGTGCCACAGCAGCCGTGACAGTCAGATTTTCAGACTCGATCTCGAGCAGGTTTTCAAAAATGACACGGTTAGCCTGCAAGTCCTCAGTCTGCCGCAACAGCAGAAAGTTTTGCTCCTCCACGGCCGCTGCCGAACGTTCTTGAGCTTCGAGAACATCGTCCATCGTACGAACGAGTTCATGTGAATCGAGCTCCACTGTCATTTCGAACGGACCGGGAGCAGTATTATCGCCCTTGAGTGCCTGTTCCTCGGCCAGCGCACGCAGTGCCGACAGGTCATCGCGCATCGAAACACGATCGTAATACACATTAAACTGATCATTGAGACTGTACATTGATCACGTCCTAGTCTAGGGTTTAAAAGAACAAAATCCCCTCTCTTTCGAGAAGGGACTGGATTTATGTTTAAATTACATCAATACAAACCGCTCTAGAAAGAGGTTAATTTTAAATGATTACCATTATGATGGTATTGAACTGACATATCTGTTTCGAAAATAACACCGAAATCGTATTTCTGTCAAGCTTAAATAGAATCAATGACAGTTATTCTATTTTCCCAAAATCCTTTCAGGCCTTTCCAGCCCCTTAAGCCTCTAAAACCTTATCGTTTAAAAACCTTAAGATAAGCATCCGACGGAATTTCCACACTTCCCTTACCCATAGCCGCCATTTTGGCTTTACCTTTTTTCTGTTTTTCCAAAAGTTTACGTTTACGTGTTACGTCGCCGCCATAAAGTTTGGCTGTAACATCTTTTCGGAAAGCCGAAATACGATCAGAAGCCACAATTTTGCCACCAACAGCGGCTTGAATTTTAATAACAAACCACTGTTTAGGAATGGCATCTTTTAACGATTCAACAATAGCTCGGCCAACCCGCTCGGCTTCATCACGATAAACCAAAGAAGCAAAAGCATCCTCACGATCTTCGGCCACATAAATATCCAAACGCACCACATCAGCCTCACGATAATCAGCCAACTCGTAGTTTAATGAAGCGTAGCCAGCCGTAGCACTTTTTAAGCGATCGTAAAAATCAACAAGAATGGTCGACAACGGTAAATCATAATGAAGAATAGCTCGCGATTCAGAAAGAAACTCAGTAGTACGATAAACCCCGCGCTTTTCTTGTGCTAAAGCCATAACCGCACCGATTGAATCTTTTGGAGTAACCACATCAGCTTTAACCCAAGGTTCTTCAATCATTCTAATTGCCGAAGCATCAGGAAGTTCGAGTGGACTTTTGATAACGATTTGGGAAAGGTCACTTTTTGTAACTCTATAGGCCACCGACGGAGTTGTCACCATTACCTCAACGCCGTATTCACGTTCCAAACGTTCTTTAACAATTTCTAAATGAAGCATGCCCAAAAGTCCACAACGAAAACCATAACCAATAGCCGGTGAGTGTTCGGGGTCAGAAGTTAAAGAGGCGTCATTTAATTTTAATTTATCTACAGCTTCACGAAGTTTGTGAAAATCACTGCCTTCTTTAGGAAAAATTCCAGCGAAAACCATGGGGCGAACTTCTTTGTAACCCGAGAGTGGATTGTTAGTGGGATTTTTAGCCAAAGTTAAAGTATCACCAACTCGACAGGAAGCTAAATCTTTTAGACCAGTGACAATATAACCAATTTGACCGGTTTCCAATTCGGACAAGGGTGAAAAACCACGTGGCCCCAACGAACCGACTTCTAAAATTTCACTCTCGGCTGCTGTGTTAACCAATCGTAAAACTTCGCCTTTCTTAATTATTCCATCAACCACACGAACATAGGCCACCACTCCACGATAATCATCAAACTTGGAATCAAACACTAACGCTCTAGCGGCTTCAGTCTCTTTTCCAGTCGGTGGTGGTACACGCCTTATAACTTCGTCTAAAAGTTCGGGTACACCTTCGCCGGTCTTGCCGCTAACTTTTAAAATCTCTTCTGGCTTACAACCGATCAATTGAATTAATTCGGCCACACATTTTTCCACATTAGCGGCCGGTAAATCGATCTTATTTAAAACCGGAATAATCTCCAAATTTTCTTCCATAGCCAAAAACAAATTGCCAACCGTTTGAGCTTGCACACCTTGTGTGGCATCAACCAAAAGAATTGCGCCCTCAACAGCCGCAAGTGATCGGGAAACTTCATAAGTAAAGTCCACATGTCCTGGGGTATCAATAAGGTTCAAAGTATAACCCTTGTGCTGCATGCGCGCCGGAGCCAGTTTGATAGTGATACCGCGTTCACGTTCCAAATCCATGGAATCCAAAATCTGATCTTTCATTTTTCTTTTATCAACTGCGCCAGTAACTTCAAGCAAGCGGTCAGCCAAAGTGGACTTACCATGATCAATATGAGCAATAATACAAAAGTTGCGTATTTTATTTTGGTCCATATAATTATCCACCCCTCCGAAGCTCAAAAAAGCGAAGGGGGGGGGTGGTCCATAACTTGAAGGCGTGTTCCCAAATGATAGACAAAGCGATTTCGGGGGTAAAAAATAGCTAATCTAGAACCCACAACTTTCTATATTTACGTTTCGGGAACAACGCCTTTGAGGAAAGTTTAGCGGAAAATCAAGGAAATGTCGAGAAAAATAAAATCGCTGGCGAATTAGCAAACACCAGCGATATGAGTAGTTACCTCTAAAGCCGACCGGCAAGCAACTCAGTACTCAGCTTCCAGACAGCCTCACGGTAGATTTGATGAACCCTGTTGCGACTAAGGCCTAGCTCATCGCCAATCTCGGCAAAAGTCGCCTCGCTTTGGCTGAAAAATCTGGACAAAACAAAGCGCTGACGCTCTGTCAACAGTCTGCCATTACCCTCAATCTCATTAAGCACACGTTTAACTGATATGATCTGGTCAACGTGTTCTTCAAGGTCATAATCCGGATCAACATAAGGCCCAGTTCCGGAAGGCAAAAAGAAAGCCTGCTCTCCCAGTACTTCTTCACCCTTAAAAAAATAGTCGAATGGGTGTCTGTTTTGCTCCGGCTGATAGTTGAAATCTTCGTACCAATCGAAGTTGTCTTTTCGCAGGATTCGGTCGGCCATAACCTCTGGGTAAAGCCGCGTCAGAAAACGACGAAAATACTTCTTCTTCAACGGGTGACCACAGTAACGCAGAAGATGCGCTCCGTAGCCGATAAAAAGCGGCGTCTCGAACCAAGCCATGAGAAAGGCCGAAAGTTTGGGCAGACGTCCTTCAACCGTGACTGTAAACTGGGTTTCAAACACAGTGCGAACATTGTCCAAATTCTTTGGATCAAGCCGGACTTGGGTGCTGTCAAAGCTGTACAAGACCTGAGTGAAGGCCTTAACACCAAGAACTTTAACCGCAGATTTCTGCCCGGAATCGTCGGTTTTTTTGCGACGCACGTTCGGTTGAGTAGACATCCAGTCTTCGAAGCCCTCAACCTCCACTGACTGTCCAAATAAGGACTGGGGAAAAATCGGGACACGAGACAGCGACTCTGGCACAAGCACATAAATCATGGCCTTAGCCCCGCCATCTTTGGTCATGACTCGAAAGTACTTTTGCTTAGCCCGAACTTCGGACAAACTGGGGGCCAAATCAATCTCAAGCTTACAACGTGGACTGTTCCAGCCTTCAAGCAAAACAGCAACGTTGATAATAGTATCGATCCTCCCAGCTTCGAAGTCTTCAAGAATTGTTTCTCTGTCCTTAGTGTCATCAAGAACAAGCGCGGGTTCTGGTCTTCCGTTTGGTCGCCTGGCAGAAAGAAAAGTCTGCATCGCCCTAGCTTGAGCTTTGTCGACACAACAGATAAGCGCCGGCATCGAGGTGTTGTTACCAACCTCATACCGAATCAAACTTGTGGCTTCAAGAAAAGCTTCTGCGGACATGACCTTTCCAAGAGTTTTCTGGTCAAAGTCTTGTCCGACAATCTCAATCTGTCTGCCGTCGGCATGCACAGACACGACCTTCACGTTCAAGTCAGCAAAAAGCTTGAGTTCAAAAGCCTCAGCAAGGGTAATCTCGTGAACAAGATGGGGAAAGAAAGCCGCAAGTGTCTTGCGCTCGTTGTAATCTGGTGTGGCTGTGAAAGCAACATGAAGTGTTCCGACTTCGAATCCGTTGGCCCGCAGGTCAACACAATTCTCGGTCATGGCATGATGGCCTTCGTCCCAAAAAACCAAAGTCGCTTCACGAATTTCGCGAGGCAGTTGACCCTCGGAAAAACGTTTCTTAAAAATCTGGTAAGTGGCAACAATAACACCGCCGCGAACCAATTGTTTTTCCCCGCCATGGTAAACCCCAATCGAGATGTCCGGCAACTGCTTACGCAAACTGTCGGCCGTCTGATTGACAAGGTTAACCTTTGGCACAAGCACCAGCGCACTAGCACCGGTTCCGGAAATAATCTCGCCCATGATAATGGTTTTGCCGGTACGAGGCGGCTGAACAATTCTGGCAAAGGCAAAAGGAATATCCAGATTGTCTGCAAGATGAGCAGCGGCTTCATTAAGGAACAAAGCAAAATCCGTAAACACAGTCGCTTGGTCACCGCGCTGAGTGATGGTTGAACGCACAGCCCGTTTTCCTTCAAGGGACATGGTCATACGTTCAGCAGCTTCACGAACGCGTTCGGCCACGGTCAGCCCTTTGGCTCCGCCATCTAATACTACCTTAGTATTGAAGCTGCCATCCGAATCATGTGTCGTACGAGATATTTCACGACCACCACGGCGACGGATAATAGTCCGGGTTTCAGTACCACCTTGATCCATGTTGGGACTCCGAAAATTCTTGCACTAAATTATGCAAGGTCTAAAAATACCGCTTTTAAGCCAAATTGTCAATAAAAAAGACAAAAAAATTAAAATTATTTTTTTAAAATTCGATTTGCCCTCAGAGGGTTGACAAAACCATAGAAAAACGCTAATTTCATTCCGATTCCATCAAGGAATCAAACCTACGTACGGGAGGACAATTCGATGGAAATACTTGGTCTCAGTTTCGGGGTCATCGGCCTCGTTGTCAGTGTGTTGATCGGCGTGCTTGTCATGGCTGCCTTGGTCGAGAACAATCGCCCGATCGTCTCTGCTGTGGCCCTGGTGGTATGGGGATTTGTCCTGTACTTCCTGGGCTTCAACGTAATCGAGTGGGTCTCCGCCCACACGAAAACAACCTTCATTATCGTCGCGGTCTACTTCGCCTTCATGCCAGTCTGGATGTACGTGAAGTGGATCTTCTACGCCATGAAGATGAAGCAGGCTCTGAAAGACTTCCGTGAACGCCCGGTATTGGGAACAGATGGCCAAATCCGATCTGGCACCTATGTCCCGGAAGGTTCTTCGAGCTCTTCCGAATCCCCTGAAGATTACTGGAAGAGGACACACAACTACCCGCCCAAGGTCGCCGAGCACAAAGGTGACTTCATGACCTGGGGAATCTACTGGCCGTTTTCCCTACTGGCCACACTGGTCGACGAGCCAGTGCGGCGTTTCTTCAACATGATCTTCAACGGCATGAAGGGAGCACTTCAAAAGGCTTCCGACAGGATCACTGCCGAAGACAAGACCCCTGCCGAGTAAAGAACAACTGAACTCGTCTTCAATGCCCCACCACTTGGGGCTTTTTTCTTTACAAAAAAGGCGGAAACTAAATCCCGCCTTGCAACCCTATAGGGCGTGTTCCCAAATGATAGACAAGGCAATTTCGGGGGTAAAAAATGGCTAATCTAGAACCCACAATTTTCTGAATTTACGTTTCGGGAACAACGCCCTATAGTCTAAAACCTTAACAACCCACAACACTAAACCTCAAAACTATCACCTTCTTTAGGCACTTCAACATCATAATGAAGATTATGTCGAACGTGAGTGGCAAAAACTAAGGCCGCTTCTTCGTCACCATGAACCAGGAAAACTTTTTTAATTTCTCCTTCCTCAGGTTGTAACCAACGGGTTAATTTATTTTGGTCACCATGAGCAGAAAACGAGCCAAGAGCTTCAACAGTAGCTTTTACCTTAATTTCTTGACGCATGATATTAACCTTACGTGCCCCCTCATAAAGACGGCGGCCAAGTGAACCTTGAGCTTGGTAACCAATAATCAAAAGAGTGGTACTTTTTTCAGGCAAAGCGCGAATAAGGTGATGTAAAATGCGTCCACCTGTCATCATGCCTGAACCAGCAATAATTACTTTAGGCGCCGGCACCAAATTAATCGACTTGGAAGACAAAGTTGAAACACTTTCTCGCAAATTGGGAAAACTAAAGAAATCACGGTCAGGGTCAGAAAAAATCGGGGCATCAAATTGTAAATAAGTTTTAAAATGGCGATAAAATTCAGTCGCCCGAATGGCCATAGGGCTATCAAGAAAAATCGGCATTTTGGTTTTTAATTCGTGCAAAAGAATATTGTTTAACTCATACAAAACTTCTTGTGTACGTTCAATGGAAAAAGCTGGAATAAGTAAAATGCCATTATTCCTAATTGCTTGTTCCAAATAAGTTTTTAAAATGTGTCCGCGCTCTTTAGCGCTTTCGTGAATACGGTGGCCGTAGGTTGATTCACATACCACAACATCGGCTTTAGAAATTGGTTCGGTATCAGCTAAAATTGGCACGTTATCATTACCAATATCACCAGAAAAAATAATTCTCTTCCCTTCGGCTTCAATGGAAATATAAGCCGAACCCAAAACATGACCAGCTTCATGAAACATAGCTGTTATACCTGGAGCAACAGTAATTTGTTCATGATAACCAACCCCTTGGCAGGTTTCATGAACTTTTTTAATATCGTCTTCGGTGTAAAGCGGTTTTTCGTCTGTATATTTAAGGTTTTCGGTCATGACATGCAATGCGTCTTCTAAAACCAAAAAAGATAAAGCACAGGTTGGTACAGTCATGGTAATCGGTCCTTCGTAACCCTCATTAATAAGTTTTGGCAAACGTCCAACGTGGTCAAGATGAGCGTGCGTAACTAATACAGCATCAAGCTCAGACGGTTTAAAATTAAAAGGCTGGTGGTTTTTTTCTTCAGTAAATTTTGCCCCTTGAAACATACCGCAATCAATCAAAATCTTTCTGACAACACCGTCAGAATCTTTGGCTTCAAGTAAATGACACGAACCAGTCACTTCGCGAGCCGCACCGTGAAAAGTTATTTTCATATTGGTTGAATTATAACATTTTAAGGCTCGAGTATGTAGTGAGTAGTAAGTAGGCCCGAAATTATTAATAAATTTTCCTTCTACATACTCCGTTATTTTCTAAAAAATATCACAAAAAAGCGGCTCCCGAACAAATGTCCGAGAGCCGAGTGATCAAGTTTCCGAGGATCGGAATTAGAAAGGGTCAAGTGCCCTAGCTTCTGAGTTCCGCCCCCAGAGCAGGAACGCCAACGTTGTCACTGGAATCATCATCACCGTACCAGTGTTCGCAGTTTATGCTACCCCCGTGCCAGTACAGAGAGAGGCGGCGGCCGCCGGTACCACATGTGTCGGTCCTCAACTCAAGCGAGATTCGCTCGCCTGTGGCCTTGAAGTAGGCCAATATGAGACCAGCGACTAACGCGACCGAACCGAAACCGCTCAGGTGATGGGCCGGCAGACCAAGTCGAGTCCTGGTCTCTGTCAGGAACTGCCTTTGCTGACCCACATTCTTCAAAACACTTCCCTGCAGGACACCCGGAACCCAGAAGACGTAGCCGTCTTGGGTGGGCTCATCCGAAAATTTCCAGTCCTGGAGGTACTTGAAGTTGTCATAGCACGAACCGGCCAGCGGGGCGTCACGCTTCAGGGTGAAGCCGGCTCGGACGCGGTAGCAGACGGGGTGGGTGGCCGGAATCCCCTGCTCAGTGGCCAACTGGCGGTACTTGGCGACGATCGCCTGATACTCTTCCGGCAGGTTGGCGTCGAGGATGGGAGTGAAGAAGTCGGCCTGTCTCTCCGCCGTTTTAGGTCCAGCGGTCTGCCAAGGATTTTCCTTACGAAGAAACCGCTTGAGGGCCAAAATCCAATCCGGGTCGGACAGTTTTTCCAGAAGGTCGCAGACCGTACCGAGTACACCCTCGGGCAAAGTCACGAGCTTCCGAACCGCAATGCCGAGCATATCTTTTGACATGGTCAGCTCCTTTTGTTTGTAGTAACTCCCACTCGTCAGCACGCCATGTGCCGACAAGCAGTTGTTGTCACAGATCGGTATTGTCCCGACCTTCTTTTGAACCTCAATAAAAGATCTAAAAGAAAGGCAGGAAAAAGTTCTATTTTAGCAAAAAAGTATATCATATTTTGATCAAAATGTCAATGATAGATAGAAATGGTAAAAAATTCGGCAAATTTTCGTCTCTAAAAACCGACTCAACAATCTTGATCTTTTCCCAAAAATTAACTAAACTCCTTTCGTTATGAAAATAGGTATACTTACTTTTGGCCGGCCTCAAACTCGTGATGTTGAACCACCATTTGAAACTAATCGTTTATTTGAAACAGCTTTAGCCAAGGGCCACGAAGCTAAAATTTTTTGTGAACCTTTTTTTTCATTTCGCCAAAACAATGGAAAATTGGAAATTTTTTACGACAATCAGCCTATGTCGCCGGTTGATGTTTTGATTGCTCGAACCAATTTTATTGAAGACCAAAGCCTTCATTCAATTACGATTGATGCTTTAACTTCGGCTGGTATAAAAGTTACAAGTAGTGAGGCTTTAACTCTTTCAGCTACAAAAAATAAATTCACTCGCAAACTTTTAATAAACAAAGCCGGCTTACCAACACCGCGCAGTACAATTATTCGCGATGTCAGCACCATAGCCACTGAAGCTGAAGCTATTGGTTTTCCTTTAGTTGTTAAAACACCTAGTGGCTCAGGTGGACGTGGTGTATTTTTAGCCGAAAATTTATCCACCTTAATACCAATTGTTGATTACTTAACAGTTAATCATAAACTTCCCCTCTTACTTGAAGAATTTATAAAAGAAGCTAATGGAAAAGACCTTAGGGTTTTTGTGGTTGGCGATAAAATTTTGGCTGCTATGGAGCGAATTGCTAAACCAAATGAAGTTCGTTCAAATATTCACGCCGGGGGTACTGGACAACCAATTGAACTTTCTAATGAAGAAAAAAGAATAGCTGTGGCTGCAGCTAAAGCAGTTGGCTTAACCATTGCCGGTGTTGATATAATTCGTTCAGCACACGGCCCATTGATTTTAGAAGTTAACGCCCGTCCCGGCTTCGAAGGTTTGGAACAAGCTACCGGAGTTGATGTCGCTGGTGGTATAATTGATTTTGTTGTACAAAATGTAAAAGCGTAAAAACGTAAAAGCGTAAATCTTTAAACATGTGGCCGCTCGATAAATTTACGTTTTTTACGTTTTTACATATTTACGTTCCTACTTTTCACCAACCATATGAAACTACTAAACGGAAAAGTAATTTCCGAACAAATTATTTCTGTAATAAAACAAAATGTTTCTCACTCAGCCCAAGTGCCAGGTCTGGGAGTTATTTTAGTTGGCAATGATCCCGCTTCACATCTTTACGTTTCCTTAAAAGAAAAAGCCTGTCTTAAAGCTGGAATAAATTTTGAAAAATTTGTTTTTCCGGCTGCGGTTTCCGAAACAGAACTTTTAAAAAAAATCGATGAATTAAACAACCGAAAAGATATTCACGGAATTTTAGTTCAATTACCACTACCTCAACAAAATCCCGATCAAATTATTTCCGCCATTGATCCATCTAAAGATGTTGATGGTTTTCATTCAGAAAATCTTTGTAGTTTAGAAAGCGGTAAAAAATGTCTTATCTCGCCAGTAGTTCTTGGGGTTGTAAGATTAATCAATGAAACACGTGAACCTTTGGCTCAAAAAAATGTCGTTTTGGTTATGAGCAAAATTTTTGCTCGACCTTTTTATACGGTTTTAAGCGGATCTGGAGCTCAGGTCGAAGTCGTTTCGCCAGATTCTAAAAATTTAGAAGAAAAAACAAAAACCGCCGATTTTCTTATCACGGCGGTCGGACAACCTAATTTAATTACTGGAAAAATGGTTAAAGAAGGGGCTATAGTTATTGATATAGGCACTTCACGAGTTGGTAAAAAAGTTGTTGGCGATGTTGAATACACTTCAGTAGAAAAAAAAGCCAGTTGGCTTACCCCTGTGCCGGGGGGAGTAGGTCCGATGACGGTGGCGATGCTTTTACAAAATGTTCTGGTTGCTTCGCGCTAATATAAAAAACCACTAAAAGGGCAAAAAAGTTTATTACCTCAGTTAATAATGAAATGGAAGAAAATATATCCAAGGGTTCACCGCCTTTTAAAACCCATAACATAATAGCTCCGCCTATAAAATCCAAAGCGATCCAAATGATCGCGTTTTTTATTTTTTGAGAAAACAATAAAACTTTACCACGTCGAAAACACAACCAACCAAAAAGTAGAACAAATAAAGGCGGACAGATCATACCGATAACCAGAAAAATATTATTATAATTAAAGATTGTCCAAATAAAAACCGATAAAAAACTTACTACATAAATAGAAACAAAAGATAAAAACCAAAAAATAAAAAGACGAGACAAGCGCATATATTTAAAATTTAAAAATAGTTTGAATAATACCACCAACAAAAACAGCAATTAATAACCAAACAATAACTCTGGGCACATTTAAACATCTATGAATCGGACATAAACCAGCTCGACGCATTTTTTCATACATAACCACCACAATAATACCCATTAAACCACCGAGAACAGCGCCTAAAAAACTAATTAATTCGATAAACTGACTAAAACCAAGGAGTAATAAGATAACCGGTACAGACACTGTTAAAAGCCAAGCAATTTTTTGATTTATTTTATAGTCGAAACGTAAGACCCCTTGCAGTTCAACACTAACCAAAGAAAAAATCGACAAAACAACAACCGAGCCAAGCAACGAACCGGCCACAGCAAAAGTACGACCAAACATAGAAGTTAAACCATCAAAAGCCGAGGGTGTAGTCGCAGGACCAGTTACCCCAACAACCGCTAGGGTAAAAAGAGCGTACAAAGCAAGAATAAAAAATTGTCCAAACAAAATTGTGTGTGGTAACTCGTGACGACGTTTAGCCCCCAAAACATCCTTCATTTCTGGAATTACCCCTAAACCTGAAAGAGCAAAAAACAAAACACCATAAGGCGCAAACCAACCAGACAAATGTACCGACATAATATTGCGCGGTTCAAAAGATGTTAAGGACAAAATTATCATGAAAACGAACAAAAAAATTAAACCCGAAACAACAAGTGTTTCTAATTTGGCCATTTTTTTAATACCGCCAAAAGTCAGACAAGCCGAACATGCGGCCATAATTAATTGATAAACAATAAGTGACCCGCCTAAAAGCGGTGACAGTAAAGTATGTAAAAAATTTCCGCCTATTAAAACATAAGCCAACATTGCGCCACAGGCGTAAACAGCAAAAACCGCCCCCATTAAATTCGCTGGCCAACGACCTAAATAATTTTTAACATAACCAACCAAACGATGGCGACCAGAGGTCTGTTCGACAACCTCGGCATACATGAAATTAAGTAACGTGATTAAAAATCCCAAAACTAACAACATCGTTAAACCCAGCCACCAACCGCTTTGGGCAAAAGCATAAGGTAAGCCAAAAACCCCAACCCCAACCACACCGCCAATCATGGTTCCAACAGTGCGCCACCAGGCCAAATCAGGATGTCCATTTATAATTTTCATAAGTATACATGACGTTATTTTCAAAGGTTTTTTCAGTAAAGCTGTGGGTTCTACGACAATTATTTCAAAACTCATGGAATATTTTGTTCAACAAAGGAAATAACGTCATACACAATTATACCACAGGTCATGCACATTTTGGACTTGAAGGACTGGTTCAGCAACGGTAAGATACTCTCGCTATGGCAGAACAAAGATTACCACCACAAAATCATGAAGCTGAACAATGTTTGCTTGGCTGTCTTTTGATTGACCAGGAAGCCTTTTATAAAGTTGCCGACGCGGTTAGTGGCGATGATTTTTATCGCGAAAGCCATCGGGCAATTTTTGATGCCATGATTGACCTAAACAGTAAACACGAACCAATCGATATTTTAACTCTCGGTAACAGACTTGAAGAACTTGATAAACTTCAATTAGCCGGTGGTCGGGCTTATTTAGTTGAATTAGCCAACTCAATTTCCACAGCTGGCAACGTAACCCACTACGCAACTATTGTACAAAAAAAATCCACTCTCCGGCGCTTACTTTCCGCAGCTGGTGATATTACCGAAATGGGTTTTGACGAAGCTGAGGACATCGATGTTATTCTTGATACAGCCGAACGTAGTCTTTTCGCAGTTTCGCAAAAATTCTTGCGTACGGCGTTTGTGGATATTAAAAATGTTTTATCTGAAGCTTTTGAACGTATCGATGAATTACATCGCAATAAAGGCAAGATGCGTGGTGTACCTACTGGCTTTACTGAATTAGACAATCTTTTAGCCGGTCTACAAAAATCCGATCTGATTATTTTAGCCGCCCGACCTTCGGTTGGTAAATCCACCTTGGCCATGGACATTGCTCGAAACGTTGGTATTAAAAACAAAATTCCGGTTGGTATTTTTTCGCTAGAAATGTCTAAAGAGCAGTTGGTTGATCGTATGATTTCAGCCGAAGCCGGGGTCGACTTATGGAAATTGCGCACTGGCCGACTTTCTGAAAATAATGAAGATTTTCCACGTATCGGTAATGCTTTAGGTAAATTATCTGAAGCACCGATTTTTATTGATGACACTGCTTCGGTTAATGTTATGCAAATTCGCGCCAAAGCTCGACGTTTGCAATCTGAACACGGTCTGGGATTAATTATCATCGACTATTTACAGCTTATTGAAAGCCGTAGCAAAGGCAATTCTGATAACCGAGTTCAGGAAGTTTCCGAAATCAGTCGTTCTCTAAAACAAGTGGCTCGCGAACTTAACATTCCGGTTCTAGCCTTGTCCCAGTTGTCACGTACGGTTGAGCAAAGCAAACCAGCTATTCCAAAACTCTCACACTTACGCGATTCTGGTTCTATCGAACAAGACGCCGACGTGGTTATGTTCATCTACCGCAAAGCGGCCGACATGAACTATCGTCAAGAAGATTTATCACCTGAAGAAAAAACCTTGTCCGAAATCTATATTGCCAAACATCGCAACGGCCCAACAGGTATGGTAAGATTATTCTTCGATGGTCAACGCAGCTGTTTCCGTAACCTAGAAATGCGCCGCTCAGCCCCACCATCAATGCCCGGAGGCGGTAATGATTTTGGTGGTATTCCTGCTCCACCACCACAAATGTCGGCTCCACCGCCGATTGATGCGATGGGACAACCGTTTTAAATTAATTAAAAGGGGACAGGGGAAAGGGGAAAGGGTTGGTAGCTCTATTGTTTTAAAAATAGAACTTCCTTCCCTATCCCCTAACCCCTAACCCCTGAAAATAGATATGTTCAACAAAATCAAAGCCATCAAAGACCTACGCGACCAAGCCAAAAAAATTCAAAGCGGTTTATCAGAAATTTCTGCTGAAGGTGAAGCTGCTTGGGGTAAAGTTAAAATAAAAATCGACGGTAATCAACAAATTCTTGAAGTTAAAATTGATGATGAAATGTTAAAAGATAAAAACAAACTAGAAACTGCAGTTAAAGATGCTACTAACGATGCGGTTAAAAAAATCCAACACCAAATGGCTGGCAAAATGAAAGAAATGGGTGGGTTGGATGCGTTGAAAAATCTTGGGTTGTAAAAGTGATGGAGTGTGTAAAGTGTTAAAGTGATGGAGTTAAGGAATTTATCTTCTTAAAGAATATAAAAATCCAACACTCCACCACTCCATAACTCCACCACTCCAACACTCCAATATGCGTAAATTCCCCGAACCAATTCAAAACCTGGCGTCGGCATTGACGCGATTACCTGGCGTGGGGCCCAAAACCGCCCTGCGCTATGTTTTTGCGTTATTGCTATTGCCAAAAGAGGAATTACTGCAAACTTCAAATCTTATAAAAGAACTGGGTGAAAAAGTTCGCCTTTGTCCAAGTTGTTTTAGCTATACCCAAGGTGACACGTGTGACATTTGTCGTGATCTTCGACGCAATTCTTCCCTACTCTGTGTTGTCGAAACTTCACGCGACATTTCAACTATTGAAGCAACCGGTGCTTATCAGGGAAAATATTTTGTTTTAGGCGGTGTCTTAAACCCTATTGAAGGTATGACACCGGAAATTTTGCGTGTTCAACCTTTATTTAAAAGACTTCGTGAAGATACAGCAATTCAAGAAATTATCTTAGCTTTCTCTCCGGATGTTCACGGCGAAACCACCATGATGTATTTAACCAAACAGTTAATCAGTTTTAACAAGCGTGTTACTCGGCTAGCTCGCGGTCTGCCAGCTGGTGCATCACTTGAGTTTGCTGATGAAATTACTTTAGGCGATGCATTAAAAGGACGAAAGGAAATTTAAAAAAAGACAACCAAAAGGTTGTCGAAGAAAAAAATGTAGCTAAGCTACGAGCCTGGGCTTTATCATACGATCCCAAACCTCAAGACGTCGCTCGAGGACAACTCGTTCCTTCAGAAGTTCGAGACGTTCATTGACAGTATCATCACTCAGAAATCCTCTGACTAACGAGGCAATGCATTCATCCGTGATTTCCTGGCCTTCGGCCAGAACTCGAAGGAATTCATCGGCTCGAAAGTTGAACGGTTGCCGCCTCTCTTCATTGGCGAGCTCTTCATCGATCTCTTTGATTCTGGTAAGTACACCCTTACGGGAACGAGGCAATGAGTAGGACTTCACCGATATCTCCTTGGTTGATTGGGTTTGTATCGAACGCGACACACCACCATAAAACAAAAAAACCACCGTGTCAACAAAAAAAATCGCCGCTATTAAGCGACGATTTTTTCGATTTTTATTTTGGTGAATGGTTGTCGGTGACCAACGTTACGACGGTAACGAACTTTTGGTTTATATTTAACCACCGAAACTTTTTTGGCTCGGCCTTGTTCCACAACTGTGGCCTCGACCTTACCCACGCTTGGCTTACCAATTTTGACCTCTGAACCATCTTCTTCAGCAACCATAATGGCCTCGAGTTCAATTTTGTCGCCAGCTTCTTTTTCGAGCTTTTCGATTTTAAGCTCTTCGCCAGGACGGACAATATATTGCTTGCCGCCGGCTTTTATGACTGCGAACATAACTATTTTGCGCTCACGGCTTCGGTATCGGAAGTGTTGGAGTCGTGGAGTGGTGGAGTGATAAAGTGAAGGATTTTATTATTTTTTTAATAATAGAACATCCAACACTCAATGACTCCATAACTCAATCACTCAAAGACTAAACCAACCCGCTTGCCAGTGATCTTATTTAATTAAGTGGCTGTATTTTAAAGAATTATCTAGGAAATGTCAAGAAGAAGATGAAAATTATTTGGAATATTGACAATTGGCGAAAAAACAGGTATTATCACCTGTTTCCTAAAAAGGAACATTACAGCAAAAAACCGAAAGGAAATCACCGTGCTAAAAGAAAAGATTACAAGTTTCATCGAGACCTCGTTTCTTGTAGTTGCTGGCATTTTCATGTTTGCGACGTTGATCTTACTCTACGTCGGGACAAACCCATCATGGCAAGTGACTTACCACACGATTCTCGTTTTTGTTGGAGCGTGGCTCTTTCACCTTTTCTTTAGTCAACACATTTACCAATCGGACACAATTCCTCCTTACAGGATGCGAATATGGTTCGGTTGCGCTGCAGCCCTGCTCTATTTTTTGTGGGTCTTGTAACTAAACTCTACTCACTCCATACATAAACCGGACTCACCTAAGTAGTCCGGCTTTTTTTATGGCTGCAATCTATCCGCTTCCCCATCAATTAAAATTTTTACTTCTTTAACTGAATCAAACTGTTTAAGTGTATTTTCGATTTCCGCAGAAATAGAACCGACCAAACACGATCCACCCATTGGGCCAGCAATGGCGCCACCAAAATCAACAGTTGCAATACCATCAGCAGAAATAGAAATATCTTTCAACCAAGTACGAAATGGAATAGCCGAATAGTAATCCGTTTCTTGACCATTAAAGTCTGGGTAACCTTGCAGCAACAAAACCATAGCTGCTCTGGCAGGTGATTGAGTAGCCACAATTTCTTGCCTTACAGCAAAAGTTTTGACACAAGTAATTTCTGGATCAAGAGTGTTGTTGTGAAAGTAAAGTTTGATTTCAGTCGAATCAATACGATTGAGTGCGAGAGGAATGGAAACCAAATCAGTATCTGAACCATCCTTGGCCGAGGCTTGAAAAACTTCTAGAGTTATATTTTTATCAGTCACAGCTGGAACAACAACATAAAAATCAAAAGGGCCGAATTGTCCCATATCTGGCGCGGCCGCTTCGGTGGTACCGCTAGTTAAAATATTTTTATCAACATCAAGCAAACGCCACGAAACCACATTTTCAAAAACCCTCGCCTCGCCAGTAACATGAATGGGATTATCAACCGCATCGTTGGTTAATGGTGAGTTTACCGTAATATTTTCTGAAGAAGCCGGTAGTGACACAGTTGTACCGGTAACACCATTATTAGAATTCTGAATTGGATTTTTGTTGATCGCGACACAACCGCCACCAAACAAAAAAATTGATAAAAAAAGTGAAATAAAAATACGTTGCATATGGTTTGATCTTAGCACTGTTTCACTATCTTTGACAGAAAGCAGAAACTGCGACTAAGATAAGGCGGTTCTTTCCCAAGGAGTAATTCAGATGTCAGACGTCCCTATCAACATGTTCGGCGGTCTCACCATAGTTCCAACCCCAGGCCTCGAACCAATGGCCGAGGCCATAAAATCGCTCATCGAAAAATTCGGAGCTCGACCAGGTAATAACACAACTCCAGTCAGTATCGTACTTCTTGATATTGGTCGCCTACGTATTAACGCAGAACCGGTTGCCGCCAGCGTAGACAAAGGTATCTGTCAACATGATGTTGTGGTCCTGGCCAGTGGCCCAGGAACACCGATGATGATCCAAAATCTCCTACTCACCCTCTATCACTTGCGAAGTCAAAAAGCCAAACGCATCACCATCGTCTTTGGTTACTTCCCCTGGTCTCGAACTGACAAAAAAGAAAAAAGAAAAAAGGATGGTCTGATAGAGTTTCCTCTACCCCTATTCCTTGTCGAACTGATTCAAACAGCAGCTGGCAGGGCTTTCGGAGGTATTGTAGCTTTTGATCTCCATGCCGCAATTCCAATTCCTGGCGATATAGTACAAGAGGTTTCATTCGTCAATCCACTACTTCAACGTGCCATACTGGACACAAAAGACGAAGAAACCAGATTTATCGTCACAAGCTACACTGATAATGGATCAGCCACACGATCAGAAGAAGCCAGCGTAAAAGCGATTGCCGAACTTAGAAACGCTGGGATCCTCGTTCGTCCGAAATTGATCTACGGATCAAAGGACAGACTGTCGGACCGTCAACAAAGAATGAAGAGGCGTCCATTTGGTGATGTTCGAGCTGTCAAAGGATCGATCGTTTTTCAAATAGACGACGAAGCGGCAACACTCGGCACTCTCGAGACAAACTCCAGATTCCTGATCGAACACTATGGCGCGAAAAGAATCATTGCTGTAGTGACGCACGCCGTTCTTTGCGGCGAGGCAGTAAAAATCCTCTCGGCTCCAGACAGTCCGATCAGTTGTCTCTACACCAGCGACACCATTCCGCTCCACAACCGGCCAGAACTGAAACCACTCATCGACTCCGGTCGAATCCGTGTGGTTTCAATCGCCGACGAACTTGCCAAAATCATCTACTACATCCACTGGGGACACGAGATTCGTCGTGTTCGCTAGTTTCATTCCGCCCTCCCAACTTTCCTAGGGCGGTTTTTCTTTTTATGCTAAAATAAAATTAACAAAAACCAGGAGGCCGTCATGTCAAAAACGCGCGTCCAAATTTTCTTTCTTCGACGTTTAGTGTCACTTTTACGCGATCGAAAAATTTTTGATTACAACGAAGATTGGAATAGTTTAAGGGTCAGTTTTGTCTTGACTGGCTCCAATCCACTCGACCAACTGACAGTTAATAAAATACGTGAACTTTTTAACGCCAGTTTGGTAACATTGACAATTGAGGGAAATTCACTTAGGGTAACCATCCACCAAGTCGAGTTCCCCCTGTTTAACTGAGGTAAAAATGGCAAGACCGATTATTGTTGTACAAACCATATCAACCCCGCTTCGCTTTGCACTTGGTTCAACTAGTGTAGACAAATACTTAGCTCTTTGTTCTGTCTTGGAAAGCACAGGCTTTCCACATCCAGAACAACGCATCGAAGTGGTCTCATCAAGGTCTGGTGTTAACAGTCAGCCATTCGAAAAAGAAGAAAGCATGCTTGGTGCTCTGAACCGAGCAAGGGCTGCTCGTCAGCGTTTTCCAAGACACATTGTCATTGGCATCGAAAATGGCATCGTCAAGGAAGACGGGCAATACTTCGATGTTGGTTTCGTGGTTGTCATCACTCGTGACGGCACGGAGTTTTGGGAAAATACTGATCGTCTACTTCTTCCAACAGAGGCGGTCGAAGAAGCTCGACGACGCGGATTTACCACAACTACTGTCGGCCAAGTTCTAGCTGAACAACATGTCAATTGGCAAGCCAACGATCCTCATCGTCATCTGGTCAACCGCCCGCGAGTCAAATTCTTGGCTCCAGCCATCTACTGTGCCCTTGCCCGGGCCACGAATCGCATAATCGATGACGGCATTCTCGCGACTCTTGCAGGTCAACCCGATCCATCCAATCTACCGCAGGCCTAACAACTCCCCGGCCCGCGGTTTTTCTTTTTATCAAAAATAAATTATGATGGTGTAACTTCCCTCTCCCTATCCCTCCCCCACTGTGGCAGTGAGGGAGGGCAAATAATTAATTTTCCCCTCTCTCGTATACTCTTTTATTTTTTGTATACGGGGGAGGGGTTAGGCCTGCCCACCATAACTCATCATGAGCGACGGCGGGGGTGGGGGCAAATAACATCTATGCGCATGCCTACCAGACAATCAGAAATTTTACAGGGCACTAAAAAAGTGTCTGACAACTTTTTGTCTTCAAACGCTCTTCAACGTTATAAAAATGAATTGCAAGATTTAATAAAAAATCAACGACCACCAGCAATCAAAGAAGTTCAACGTACAGCTGAGATGGGTGATTTTTCCGAAAATGCCGCTTACCAAATGGCTAAAGGACGATTACGACAAATCAATGGTCGTATAACTTCACTTGAAGAAAAAATCAAACGTGCGGTAATTATAAAAGCCTCGACCGATGGAAAAATCTCTATTGGTTCGATCGTGACTTTAGATATGGCTGGCAAGCAAGTAATCTACGAAATTTTAGGTTCACAAGAATCCGATCCTCTTCGTGGAAAAATTTCTTATCTTTCACCGCTCGGGGCTTTGTTAATAGGCAAAACTGTTGGTGAAAAATTTGTGTTCAATGGAGTTGAAATTAAAATTAAGAATGTAGAATAAAAATTTTGGTTAAAAATTGTCGGCTTTGAACGACTTTTTTTATAAAAAAGACCAGTCATTAAGTTGACTGGTCCCGAAGAAATCTTTTTAGATCTATGTGACTATCAAGGACTGTCGGCTTCAAGGGTCCAGAGCGGACCCTCGGTCACACTGCCGTCTGGCATTACCAGATTGAAGGATATCTGGTCTCCCGAATTGACCCTGGGAGGTCTGATCAATCCTATGTTTGCCCATATGGTAATCACCACACCGCTGTGAGCTGGGATGAACGGATCTCGCCCACCAAATACGAACAGGTCGGAGAGACCGAAACTGAATCCTGGCACACTACGTTCCCTCGCCGGAGTCCACCAGGTCATGGTCAGCATGTTTCTGACCACGTTGGGGTTGCCGGGATCGACGCACTCGCCTGTGTCGATGTCGTAGACGATGCAATTTTCGAGAGTAACATCGAACGATTGCGGCTCGCCGCTATCGTTCACAACCTCAAAGCTGGCGACTTCAATGTTGAGGGAACCGGGGAGGATATCGCCTCCATCGGTCACCGACATCGAACGCGACCAAAAGTCGTCGGCATGGGCTGTGCTGGAAAGAAGGAGAAACATAGCAGCAACGACGAACAAGTACCTGAACATTCTATACCTCACTTTACTTGGGTTGATTGTTTTTCAGATTCCGTGGTAACCATCACGGGCAGAGAGTATACATCTTTTAAGGTTTTTTGTCAACTATTTGGCCCAAATTAGTATAGTTTTCTTACTTATAATGTGCTAAAATATTTCCACCTATTCCACATATTTCTTCAACCCCTTCGTCCACTTCGTCCTCCTCAACCCCTTAGACCCCCACCACATGCGCCCAATGCTCGAAACTAAAAACCTAACCAAAACATACGGCCGTCAGGTGGTTCTTGATGGCTTGTCTTTTGTGATACCTGAGGGTGGACATATTGGTTTTATTGGCCGTAATGGTGCTGGCAAAACCACTCTTTTTAGATTAATTACTGGCGAGGAAGAAAAAGATAGTGGCGAAATAAAATTCATGCCTTGGACAAAATTAGGAATAATAAAACAAAATGAAATTCTTCCTGATAACATTTCTACTCTTCAATTCTTAACAGAAAGCAGCGGCCAACCAGAATGGGAAGCGGCTAAATTGGCCTCAAAATTTGGTTTAAAAGCTGGCGAGTTGACCTTACCACCAACTTCCCTTTCTGGCGGTTATCAGATGCGCGTAAAAATTGTGCGCATGCTGCTTGAAAACCCAAACCTATTATTACTTGATGAACCGATGAACTATTTAGACCTGCCTACTTTAATTTTATTGGAAACTTTTTTGCGCGGCTATCCAGGAACTTTTGTCATGATTTCTCACGATCGTGAAGCTATGCAAAATATTTGTACTTCAACTTGGGAAATTACCAATGGTAAGCTTATTGAATTTCCTGGTGATGTGGAAACTTATCTTGATTATAAAATTGAACAAGAAGAATTTGCTCGACGCACCAACAAACGTCTACGTAAAGAAATTAGTCATACTCAAGAATTTGTCGATCGTTTTCGCTATAAAGCTAATTTGGCTTCACAGGCCCAAAGCAAACTTAAACACATAACCAAACTCCGTGCTCAAATGCGCGAATTAGGTACTGCCTTACCAACCGCGACTTTTTATATTCCCTGCCCTTCGGTTACTTCTGGCCCAGCCATTAGAATTGAAGATCTTGTTATTGGCTATTCTGAAAAAACCGTGGCTCAAAATATAACTCTGGAAATTCCACGTGGCGCAAAGGTAGCTATTGTCGGTGAAAACGGTCATGGTAAAACTACTCTCCTTAAAACCATGGCTGGTTTAATTCCCTTGATAGATGGAAAAATGAAATGGTGGCCACATGCCAATATCGGTTATTTTTCGCAGATGTCTGAAGACACTTTGAATCCAGAAATGACAGTTTTGCAAGCTTTAACCAAAGCCGCACCAGCCAATGCCCCAGCTGAACGAATTCTGGCTGCCGCCGGAGCGTTTCTGTTTCGTCATGATGATTTAGAAAAACCTTGCCGAGTTCTTTCTGGCGGTGAAAAAGCTCGAGTTCGTTTGGCCAGACTAATTTTACAAGAACATAATGTCTTGATTTTGGACGAACCGACAAACCATTTGGATACAGAAACAGTCGAAGTTTTAGCTCAAGCTCTTAAAGATTACAAAGGCACAGTTATTATTGTTTGCCACGCTCGTACTTTCATGAACGCTTTTATTGATACAATATATGAAGTCCGAAACGGCAAGGTTCGACATTATACTGGTACTTATGAAGAGTATGTTGCTGACCTGACAGCGGAGGCGGAGGTGGTTGAGGGGGCGGAAATGTCCGAAGGGTCAGAAGGGTCTGAAAAGGATCGTCATCAGAAAAACTCGCAGATAATTCGCCAGTTAACCAGGGCTCAACAAAGATTAGAAGATAAAATGAAAAAACTGGAAAAAGAAAAAGGCGAGATTCTAAAATTCTATTTTGAAAATCCCACTGACTACGCACCAGATAAAGCCAAACGTTTAACTGATCTTGAAGAAGAAATAGCTCAATTAGAAAAAGAATGGTTAAAATTAGAAGAAGAAAAAACCATTGGTTAAATAACTGGTGGTTTTTAAATTATTTAGAAACATTGGGTACATAACTAACCAACCCCGTCATTGCGAGTGCCTCGCGAAGCAATCCAGAACGTCGGCGTTATTAGATTACTTCGTCGTTCGGCGGCCTCACTCCTCGCAATGACAGATGGGTTAGATCACTCCACCACCCCACCACTCCACCACTCCACCACTCCACCACTCCACCACTCCACCACTCCACCACTCCACCACTCCACCACTCCACCACTCCACCACTAATGTCTCATTTATTCAAAACCGCTGCGTAAATTAAGGCCAACAATAATAAAATAAAAATGGCAATTCCTATACCAAATACCCAACCAAGAAAACCAAAACCTGGCACAATCTCTCTTGTTTCATGACCACAACCAACACAACGATAAACATGTTCACCAGGAATAATTTCAGCAAAAATCATTAAAATTAAACCCGAAAAATAACTACCAAAACTTATAAAAAAATACGGCTGAAAATCAAAAGTATTTTCTGGCATAGCTATTTTTAAAAGCCAAAATACTGCCAAAACAATTACAGAAGAAAGCATTCCAAACAACACAATCTTCTTGCCCAAAATCATAGCTGTTTTTTGATCAAAAGCTTTTTTACCACACCGTTCACACTTCTTTGCTTTACCAACTTTAATACGATGTCTCATAAAAACTAATTTAACAAACTCTCAGGTGTTACCCATTCAGCCACCTCTAGTGCATCGCAAGCCATAGATTCATACCGAAGTTCTTCACCAGTAATCGGCTGACCGCCGTAAGGATAAGACCACATAATATTTTCAGTTATGGTATCGCGACCAGACATACAACCACCGTTATCGCTGTAAGGACAACCGTCTAAACTAAAAGTTCCAACACCGTTACAATTTAATTGCATTTGTTGTTCAGTCCAAATTGAACCAATATAATCTTCACAATGACTGGCCGAGGAAATCATATTGCAACTACCGCGAACTTTGTGACCGGTATTTTCTTCAATTAATGGTTTGATATCCTCTTCATAATCGATTTGTTGGTTTGTTGGCATATCATTAGTACAACCACCACCAATAAGTATTAACGGAAAAAATAGGACAGGAAATAATGTAAGAAGTTTTTTCATATATTTTTATTTTAACATTTAAACAAACAAAACAAAAAGACCAACCGATTAATTCGATTGGTCTTTTTAAATTTAACTAACTTAAATATCTTTCACCACGATCAGCAAATACTGTTACAACGTTTTCAAAACGTTCCTTAAGCTTTTTAGCTGCCAAAAAATTTGCTCCAGAACTGATGCCAACTAAGACACCGTGTTTTTTGGCCAAAACTTCTCTAGCTTGTTTGGCATCTTCGGTTGAAATGGTTATAACCTCATCTATTATATCTCGATTATCAGTAAGAATCTTAGGAATAAAACCTTCACCAATTCCCTGAATTCCATGAAGACCTGGCTGACCACCAGAAATCACAGCTGATTCTGTTGGTTCAACAACGGCAATATAAACATTAGGGTTGGCTTTTTTTAAAGCCTTGGCCACACCGATCAATGTACCACCAGTACCAGCCGCGGCCACAAAAGCATCGACTTTTCCATTTAAAGCTTCAACAATTTCTTTACCCAAACCTTCTTCATGAGCTTTTACATTATCTGGATTGGTAAATTGATTAGACAACCAAGCATCAGGATATTGTTTTTTAAGTTCATTGTATTTATTTACGGCTCCGGTCATATCTTCCTCAGCTGGAGTTAAAATTAATTCAGCCCCAAAAGACTGCATCATTTTACGGCGTTCAATGCTCATTGATTCGGGCATGACTGCGATAAAATGGTAACCGCGAGCGGCCGAAATCATAGAAAGGGCTATTCCGGTATTACCAGAAGTAACTTCCAAAATAACTTGGCCTGGTTTAAGTTCACCACGCTCTTCAGCGCTGCGAACCATATACCATGCCATACGATCTTTAACACTACCGGTTGGATTGGTTGTTTCCAGTTTAGCCAAAATACCATCAACCTCGATGATCGGAGTTTTTCCGACTTTATTTAAAATATAGTTTTCGTTCATATTTTTTGTTAATTATAAGCCGAACACAATATCACATTTTTACAATTTTGTCAACACGCAGGTAACCTATTAAATTCTTGACTTTTTTTAAAAAAAAGTGTTATCATCTTTCGTTCCTCATGAAAATGAGGATTCCGCAGAAAAACAGGCCAACCGTTCCAACACAAAAAGGAAAGAAGAAAAATGAATCCTGACGTCCTTAAAGGTCAGTTCCCCCAGCTTCTTGAAAACCAAATGTACGTCGATGGAACCGGAGCAGCCATTCCGCCCATCTCCCTCATCGACGCTCACAGTGCTTTCCTCCGCCAGACCCTGCTCGGCAATCCTCACTCCCACCACGCCCCCTCGGCAGCGGCTATGCAGGAGATCAAGGATACCCGGCAGGCGATTCTCGATTTCTTTCATGCCGATCCCAACGAGTACGAAGTGATCTTCACTTCGGGCGCAACCGGAGCCATCCGGCTCCTCGAGCACTTCAAGTTCGAAGGCGGAGAGCTTCTTCTGCTGGCTGACAATCACAACTCGAACAACGGGTTGCGGGAAACAGCCAAGCAACGAGGAGCCGTGCATCGTTACGCTCCCATCACCAGTAACCTCGAGATCGACAATGAAGCCCTCGGGCGCATGCTGTCCTATCCCCGTTCGACCGGCAACAAGCTCTTCATCTACCCAGCGAAGAGCAACTACACCGGCACAGTTCATTCCCTGGAATGGGTGAACACTGCACAGGAAAAAGGCTGGTATGTAATGCTCGATGCTGCGGCCTACGTGGCCAACGATCGCCTGGACCTGTCGCAGGTGAAACCGGACTTTGTGCCGATCAGCTTCTACAAGATGTTCGGTTACCCCACCGGTATCGGCTGTTTGCTGATTCGTCGGCGAGCCTATGACGTCATGTACAAGAAGCACTTCGCCGGCGGATCTATCCTGCTCGTCTCGGTCATGAAAGACTTCTTCGCACCCGAGGCCCTAGGCTACGCCCGCTACGAAGACGGCACGGTCAATTTCGCGGGAATCATGGCTGTGAAAAACGGTCTTGAGTTCCTGACCCGACTCGGCAAGACCGAGGATCATGCTGTCGGTCTGGCCACCGAGCTCTACGACAAACTGCAGGGCTTGACCGTCGGTCAAGCTTCGATCGTTGTCCACTCCAAGAGGGGCAATGATACCGTGACTTTCTCGGTCATGGTCGACGGCAAAATCCAGGATGCCTGGAAGTTCGAACAAGCCGCCAACGAAGTCGGAATCTTCGTTCGTACGGGCTGCTTCTGCAATCCCGGCGTCAACGAGATGGTGTTCGGATACACCATCGACACCTACGAAAGACTCTACAACGATGCAATCAAGCCCGACGCCATCACTATCGAAAAACTCAGGGAGTATTCCGGTGATTTGGCAATCGGGGCTATCAGAGCCTCGTTCGGCTATGTCAACCGAGAGGGTGATCCCGAACGGTTCGCCTCGTTCGTTCGCGACTACCTCGCCAGTCTCTAGCGACTTGGCCTCTAGAGGTTCTATACACTTGTATAGGACCTCTTTTTTGTTTATAAAAACCAGACAAAAATAAGCTTTTTGCCTTAAATTAGCAAAAACTATGGTATAGATGACTTGACAAAAACCCAAAAATGGTGTATAGTATATCACTTAGTTCATTTGAAAAAAGTCTCGCCTAAGGCCAAAAAACATTTTGCCCTCAAGATGCTTGTTGGCCATTAGGCGAAACTGACCAAAACACCAAGACAGGGAGTCTCGAAAATGAACGCCACTGCTCAGAACCAGAACACCGATCCCTCCCGCAACCCCAGCCTCCGCACCATCACCGGAGCCACCCCCCGCCCCCGCAACCCCAAGGCGGACTTCCCCTTCTTCGCCCAGAATCCCCAGACCACCTGGCTGGATTCCGGAGCGACGAGCCAGAAGCCGTCTGTGGTCATCCAGGCAGTCAACGGGTTCATGACCCGCTTCAACTCGAACACCGGCCGCGGCAACTCCTACGTGGAGGCCCGCCGCGCCACCGAGATGTTCGAGGAAGCCCGGGCGACCGTCGCCCACTTCATCGGCGCCAGCGACCCGAAATCGCTCGTGTGGACGACCGGCACCACCGAGGCCGTCAATATGGTGGCCGGTGCCTTCGTCACGCCCGAGTTCAGCCGACGCAGCTTCGGAACGGTCCTCATCTCGGACGACAACCACCACGCCGGCGTGGTCCCATTCCACATCATGCACGACAACAACAATGATGTAGGGATCGGTGTGGTGAGTTTCTGCAGAGAGTGTCACAAGATCCACACCGACGAAGTGGAGATGGCTTTCCGAAACTACCGCCGTCCCATCCTTCTCGTCGTCCCGCACATCTCCAATGTGCTCGGCGTCGTGAACGACATCAAGGAGATCGTCGCGATCGCCCACCGCTATGGTGTGCCGGTCCTCGTCGATGGTGCCCAGGCTGTTGGCCACATGAAGGTCAACGTCGAAGAACTCGACGTCGACTTCTACGCCTTCAGCGGCCACAAGATGCTCGGCCCCACCGGCATCGGCGGCCTGTACGTGGCACCCAGAATGTTCAGCCGCATGCGCCCCTGGAAAGGCGGCGGCGAGATGATCACCAGGGTTACGATGCGCGGGTTCGAGCACAAGGCCATGCCCCACATGCTCGAGCCCGGCACCCAGAACGTCGCCGGCGCTGTCGGACTGGCCGCCGCGGTCAGGTACCTGGAAGGACTCGGGATGGACTGGGTTGAGAACCACATCAAGGAACTCGGCCAGTACACTCGTGATCGCCTGAACGATCTGCCGGGCATCACCCTCTACGGCCAGGACACGAATCGTGGTGGGTCTGGCACGCTCCAGGCCTTCTCGTTTATGCCGCTTGAGGGAATCCACCACGAAGTATTCGTGACTGCCCTCGGAAACGCCGGCATCGCCATCCGGGCCGGTCGCTTCTGCGCCGACCCCACCATGGATCGGCTCGGCCTCGAGGACGGCGCCATGCGCTTCTCGTTCCACGTCTACAACACCAATGCCGACGTGGACAAGGCGATCATGGTTCTGCGTCAGGTTCTGCCTGGCGAACTCCGCAAGGCAGACGACCGGCGCCGTCGCGAAGCCGAAGAAGCCCGCCAGCGCAAGGCGGACAGCGGCTGCAACTGCTAGACTCTCAAAGGGCCCCGTGCACAAGCACAGGGCCCTATTTCTTTTCAAAAAATTTACCTAAATAGAATCCTTTGATACTATTATCTTTGAAATGGTTTTTTGAATTATCAATTATCAATTTTCAATAATCAAGTATGGAGTCTTATTTCTTAAAATATAGAACATCCATCATTGAATATTGATTATTGATAATTGAATATTTTAAAACGCTTCCTTCCCTAACCACCGAATCCCAAACCCTAAACCCCCTTAATACACATATCCTAAACATTCAACTATGGTAGAAAAAATATCACCCGGGCTGGCTGAAACCGAACGTTCTCCGGAACGACATCATGTCTTTTCCCCACTCGATGCTTTTAGATCTCCTGAAACTACAGCTGCCGCCAGACGAAAAATAAGCATGATGCTTACTGAAGGTAATTTGCTACCTCCGGATATATGTAGCAAATTAACAGCAAGAATGATTGAAGCGGGTCGCACGGCTAAAACCGCTGCTGAATTTGAGAAAAGATGCCAACAAGCCATCGATGAAGAGGGGGCTAGCCAAGCGATAAGTGAAAATTTTGACGATCGTTACGGTCGAGCGCGTTTTCTTTCAAATTTAGTAGGACCTTATCTCGAAGGTGACGTACTTGACGTCGGCAGCGGCGACGGTTTAGTTGGTCAAATAGTAAGTAATGAACACGGTGTTGACACTACACTTGTTGATGTTGTTGATATAAACCGAACAGAATTACCTTTAGTAATCTTTGACGGAGAAAATTTACCATTACCAAGTAAATGTCGGGGCACGGTTATGTTAATAGGTTCCCTGCACCACGGTCCTAAACCAATGCAGGTTTTAACTGAAGCTGTGAGAGTAGCTCAAAAACGAATTATTATTGTCGAACCGGTTTGTGCAAAAAGAACACCAGAAGATATTCTTTCGGCAAAACTTATTGATTGGATGATTTCCAGGGTTATGAAGCGTGACGATGTTCCCTGCCCAGCTAATATTTTGTCGGCCGAAGAGTGGAGAGAGACTTTTAAAAAAATGGGTTTAAAATTAGTTGGAAGTCATGATTTTGATAATGGAAACGATAACGTTTCGGAACGCTCTTGGATGTTTGTGGTTGATGTTTAAAAAAACACCTCGCAAAGCGCGAAGTGAAAGTGAGCCGTGATCGGCTCAAGGAGAGGTCGTTGCAAGAACGGTCTCTCTTTTTGCTATGGGGACAAAACTGTAGATCGTAGTTGTAAGAATGCCGGCTTCGTAGAGTTGGCCGATCAAGTAACGCTGATCAGGATTGGTATCGAACATTCGTTGCTTGATTTCTTCACCAGTCAGGGCTTTGCCGCCAGTAGCATCATTGATGCGATGCATGGCATCGTAGACATCGGCCAAGGCCAAGAGGCGAGCATAGAAATCAATCTCTATCTCAGTACCACGGGAAAACTGATGAAGATTTGGTGGCAAAACTTCTGGGTAACCGCGCCTCTGAAAACGATGGTGCCGAACAATGACCGCGGCTGTGAAGTCAAAACGATCACGCAGCATGCGCCAACTATCCATAACGTGGGCTTCCATTTCCAAGGCATCAGCCTCGGACCAACCATTGGTCTTACCCAGTGTCTCTTCCCTTACCATTACCTTACCAATATCGTGCAGCATGCCGGCATAGAACAAGGCTTTTTCTTCCAAATGCATAAATCGCGCAATCGCCCGAGCCACCAAAGCCACACGAATACTGTGTTCATAATGCTCGTGGGTAACAGGACTCTTGTCACGCAATGGAGCAAGATAAGCAAGCATGATTACCCGCTTTTCCTCGCGGATTCCCAACTCGTCAAAAGCGGCCATCATGCGCGTTTCTAACGAAACAGAAGGTTCGATGTAAACCGTGCTAGGCACGACATACTCCTTTGAATTATTAAATTACTGTCTGAAACATTATCTAAAATAAAGTTTTTTGTCAATCATAAACCAATAAAACAGACGGAGTTTTTTGTATTGACATTTTTTAAAAAAAATGATAACTTAAAACGCTGTAGCCAAAGACAGCTCAGAAAAACAACCGAGCAAAAGAGGTACTGATGCCCGACACAGAATTCGCCACAGCCCTTGTACTGCCCACGGACAGGATTGCTGTTCTCTCCATCCTGATCCTCGATGCCTCGGGCTCGATGGGAAGGCACGGGGATGCACCCCAGGTCGCGGTCAACAAGAACACCGCCGGTTTGAAAGCGGACAAGGAAAGAAGGCATTTTGCCTCGCTTGTGACCTTCGCCGACACCTATACGATCAATTTTCCACTCATGCCGATCGAAGAAGTACCCGAGTTCACCGACTACAAGGCCGGCGGCAACACCCTGCTCTACAGGACGGTCAAACGGGTCCTCCAGAGTCTTCACAATCTCTGGAAAAACCTGACACCGAGACAGCGGCAGATGCTGCGCATCGTGGTCACTGTTATCAGCGACGGCGACGACAACCGGTCGCCAAAAAGACTCTACCCCGCGGTACTGAGGGATTTCTCAATGGTCGGTCGACAGTACGGCTGGACCCTCCAGGCCTTTGGCCTGGGTATCGATGGCAAACGATTGGCTCGTGACATGGGCTTTGACCTCAATCTCGCCGAAACACTTGACGCAGACCAGCAAAGCATCGCGCAAGCAGTCGACATTCACACCACAAGGACCACAACCTTCAGGTAACCTCGACTTCTCCCTTACACCACTGTTTTCATACAGTGGTTTTTTTATTAACAAAAAAACACCGCATCTTAATAAACAAACAAAAAACTGCTAGAATACAAGAATTGAATTTTCTTTTTTCCAAATATGCTCACGGGATTAACTCAACAAGAAGCCATAACTAAACTTAAACAAGACGGCTTAAACGAACTACCTAGCGAAAAAAGCCGAAATATTTTTTTAATTTTTTTAAAAATTATTGAAGAACCAATGTTACTGTTGCTTATTGCTTGTGGGGTGATTTATTTTTTATTAGGTGAACCTCGTGATTCAATTATTCTCTTTTCCTGCACCACATTGGTTGTGGGTATTACTTTTTATCAAGAAAGAAAAACCGAACGGGCTTTGGAGGCTTTAAAAAAATTATCCAATCCTAAAGCTTTAGTTATTCGTGATAGCGAAAAACAACTGATTCCTGGCACCGATCTGGTAGTAGGCGATATTTTGATTATCAAAGAAGGTGATCGAGTACCGGCTGATGCTGTAGTTTTTTCAGCCAACAATTTAACAGTCGATGAGTCACTTTTAACTGGCGAATCACTAGCAGTTCGTAAATCAGAATGGGATCAAAAAATGGCTGCTGGTCGACCAGGTGGCGAAGACTTACCTTTTATCTATTCCGGAACCTTGATTGTTTCTGGTTATGGCTTGGCAAAAGTGATTAATACCGGCATACGCACTGAGATGGGTAAAATCGGTAAGGCTTTACAAGGCATTGAGGTTGGCGAAACCCTACTTAGAAAAGAAACTAAAAAATTAGTTATTTGGTTTAGTTTGATTGGATTAATTTTGTGTTCAACGATTGTTATTTTCTACACTGTAGCTAAAGGTGATTGGCTTCAAGGAATTTTGGCCGGTCTAACTCTTAGCATGTCCATGTTGCCGGAAGAATTCTCAGTTGTCCTAATAATCTTTTTATCAATTGGTGCTTGGCGCATGTCTAAACGTAATGTGCTAACCCGTAACACTGCTATCACCGAAACCTTGGGTGCGGCTACAGTTTTTTGCGTCGATAAAACTGGCACTATCACTCAAAATAAAATGCAATTAGCAGCTGTTTGCACCCTGGATCATTGTCATGAATTTACAGAAAAAGAAAAAAGCTTACCTAAAGATTATCATCGCCTTTTAGAGTTTGCTCAACTAGCCAGTCAAACCGATCCTTTTGATCCAATAGAAAAAGAAATCAAACGCCAGACTAAAAAATTTCTTTTACAAACCGAACAACAAAAAAATTGGAAGCTGATTAAAGAATATCCAATAACCAAAAAACTAATCGCCTTAACCAATGTTTGGGAATCGCCTAATAAAAAAAATTACTTGGTGGCTGTCAAAGGTGCACCAGAAACTATTGGTGACCTGTGCCATTTAGGAAGAGAAGAAAAAAATCAATTAAAAAAACAAATTGAAAAATTAGCTACCCAAGGCTATCGTTTACTTGGCGTGGCCGAAGCCTCACTACCCCAAAACCGACTTCCCGAAGATCAGCGGGAATTTGGCTACAAATTTATTGGCCTACTGGGCTTTATCGACCCTATTCGCCCGGCTGTTCCCAAAGCACTGAAAGAGGCCTATACGGCGGGTATTAGGGTGATTATGATTACCGGTGACTATCCGGGCACAGCTCAATACATAGCTGAAGAAATCGGCTTAAAAAATTCAAAACTTTTTATTACCGGAACCGAAATAGAAAAAATGTCACCAACCGAACTAAAAGAAAAAATCAAGACTGTTAATATTTTTGCCCGCATTATGCCGGAGCAAAAATTGGCCATAGTTAATGCCCTTCGAGCCAACAAAGAAATCGTAGCCATGACCGGTGATGGCGTTAATGATGCCCCAGCTTTAAAGGCTGCTGATGTTGGTGTGGCCATGGGTCTACATGGTACGGATGTAGCTCGCGAAGCCGCCGATCTTATTTTACTTGATGATGATTTTTCTTCGATCGTTGCAGCTACCAAAATGGGCCGACGTATTTACGACAACTTAAAAAAAGCCATGTCGTATATTATTGCTATTCATGTTCCTATTGCTGGTCTAGCATTATTTCCAGTACTTTTAGATTTACCAATTATCTTATTGCCAATTCATATAGCTTTCTTAGAACTAATCATCGATCCAACCTGCTCCATTGTTTTTGAAGCCGAAGCCGAAGAAGAAAACATTATGAGTCGACCACCACGTCAATTAAACAAATCACTTTTCGATACCAAAGCTATTCTTTTTAGTGTTCTACAAGGCTTAAGTGTTTTAGCCGTAATTATTATCGTCTTCCTTTATGCTTTACACTTAGGAAAAACCGAGGCCGAAGTACGAACACTAACTTTCGTCACCTTGGTATTCGGTAATCTGATGTTAATCATAAGCAATCTTTCTTGGTCAAAAAATATCTTCAAAACTTTTGCTTTCACTAACCGAACTTTATGGGTGGTTATATCCACCGTCACTGTCACCACTATAGCTGCACTTTATATCCCCGTATTGCGTGATCTCTTCCGTTTTGCCCCGGTAGCTATTAACGATCTTTTAATTATGACCACGGCAGTTTTAGCTGTAACCATTTGGTTTGAAATTTTAAAAATTTTTAAAAGATAAAAATTAATTAGTTCAAAAAAATACCTGAATTAACAGGTATTTTTTTTAGTTCCATACTATCTAATAGGCTTAGACGAAACCCACAGCCCTTCAAATACCGCTCCAAAAGTATCATGTGCCTCTTTTGACTGAATCAGAACTGCGGAAAGCTCTTTGATAGAATTTATAATAAGCAGTTTGTCATCATACAAACAAATAACCGAGGGAAATTTTCCAAACATTACCTCAGGTAAAATTCTTGGATTACGTTCGGCCAGTTCGGCTGTGGTTAATTTTTTTTGACTCTCCTTTTTTTCCCACAATGAACGTGTGGTTATTTTGCGCGTGCGCCTAGTTTCAATAAAATAACGCTGGTAATCTTTATCTAATTGCGAAAAGAAATTATCAATGGGAGAAATAATATCCCAATGGGCTGATTTGCAATATAAAGCATCTTCGATAGCCAACTTAACACTCTCAATACCCTCGTAATGAGACACGTTTACTACACCTTCAGGTTGAGACATTTTTTGCGTCAATAATGGTACGAGGGTTTTAACTTCTTCTTTTTGTTTTACTAATAATTCTATTTTATTGTCCAACAAACCGCTAATCCTGTCTGGACTAGTCATAATAAACAATTGTTTATTACCACTATGTTTTTTAGCCACCATACCTTTCTTTTCTAAAGTTCCGATGGCGTGATAAACCGTGGTGCGGTTTATACCTGTTTGTTTAACTAATTCGTTTACGCTTATGGCCGTATATTGAAGACCAGTCATATATAAAGCGGCTTCGGTATCAGTTAAACCAAAATCACGAAGAAGAGAAATAATTTGTGACATAACAAATTTAACCTATCATAAAAACCAAAAACTGTCAACACTTCTTTATAATATAAATTGGCTAAAATTAGGTAGATTTTACATTTGTTTATCAAGCAATATAAACATGTATTGTAACAAAAACAAAACGGTTATAGACTAAAACCAGTTCATTAAAAACCAGCCTAGGAAAAACAATGATTGATTTTCACGCCCACACCAGCAATCGAATGCTTTACGGCTTACACACCACCGATGCCAGCATTGTTCAATTAGAGTTACTGGCAAAAAGGCACGGAATTGAAACGATCGTTTTAATGGCCACCTATTTCCCTTTCAAAAAAAGCGGATTGCCAAACAAACAGTTACTCGATCGCGTCAAAGGAAAAGACTTGTTTACAGTGTTTGGTAGCCTCGATGCTTCAGGCGACTTGTCTGCTGGTCTTGATGAACTAGCTTCGTTGATTAGCACCGGACAGATTGCTGGAATCAAACTCTACCCGGGGTATCAGAACTTTGATCTTGGTGACACCAAAATGTTTCCGGTTTACGAACTGGCGCAAAGCTATCGACTACCTGTAGCAATTCATGGTGGCGAACTGCATCATTGTTGCCCGGTTGAATCAAGAAACACAGGAAACAGAAAGTGTGGCTCACAATTCTGCTGGATAGATCGACTACAAGACCTCTCACACCCCAACCAACTTCGTCCGGCAGCTTTGGCCTTTCCCCAAGTTTCATTTGTCTTTTGTCATCTTGGAAATCCCTATTTCGAAGAAACACGAAAGTTAATGGCTGAATGTGCAAATGTCTATACGGACATTTCTGGTCAGTTTGTTTCTGGAACCACTGAAGATTCTCCCGAGTACAGAGAACTGATTACCAGAGAAATCAAACTGTTCCTGAATCTGTCCAACGGTAGTCAACACGTCATTTTTGCCAGTGATTTTCCAATTCAGTCTTATCCAGACAGTATTTCCCTGGTGGAATCCTTAGGTCTTACATCTGCGGAAATAGAAAGACTGTGCCAAACAAACGCTCAACAGCTGCTAAACCAAAGAAGGAGATCATCGTGACTGCCCACAAAATTCTGGTTACCGCCGGTTCTACTCAAATCCCCATTGATCGCGTTCGAGCTATCTCGAACATCTTCAAAGGACGTACAGGAAACAACATCGCGGAGTTCTTCGCAGGTCAGGGGTATGAGGTAACTCTGCTCACCTCTAGTCCAGAGCGAGTCAATCCCCACCCTGGACTGCAAGTAATTCCCTTCAAGACGTACGACGACCTGGAACGTGAACTACAAAAACAACTTTCAGAACACACGTTCGACGCTGTCATCCATTCAGCGGCAGTAAGTGACTACTCGGTTTCAGAGATCTATATTCAAGAAGCCGACGGTACACTCACACCCATCGATCGGTCGGCCAAAGTTTCGTCGAACCACGAAAAAGTCTTCCTCGAACTTCGGCAGACTCGCAAACTGATCGACCTTATGAGGACTTCATGGGGCTTCCGCGGATTCCTTGTAAAGTTCAAGCTGCAAGTCGGCATTACAGACGATGAGCTAATTGCCATCGCCCAAAAAAGCCGAGCTACCTCGGCCGCTGATCTGTGTGTGGCCAACTGCTTGGAATGGTCCAATCAACGAGCCTACATTGTCGCCGAACGTCTGACCAAACAGGTAAACCGCGATCAAATCGCCCCAGCCATCGAAAGGGAATTTCATGCGTATCTTACTCGGAGTGACAGGTAGCGTTGCTGCAGTACTGACAAAGAAAATCGTCAAAAGTCTGCAAGCAGCCGGACACGAAGTCCGGGTGGTTGTAACCGAATCGGCGCGATTCTTTTTTCAAGAAAAAGAGGTAGAAGCCCTGATCTTGAAAGACGAAGATGAATGGCCAGCTGGCGGATATACAAAGGACATGCCTGTCCTACATGTTCGTTTGCGCGATTGGGCTGATGTTCTACTCATCGCTCCACTCACTGCCAACACCTTGGCCAAGCTTGCCAATGGTCTGTGTGACAACCTACTCACTTGTGTCTTTCGGGCCTGGGATCCACAGAAACCAATTATCCTGGCGCCGGCCATGAACACAAAGATGTGGGAACACCCACACACCTCTTTAAACCTACAGTCGCTAGAATACTTGCGACAAGCAGGCTATTCAATCGAGGTGATTTCTCCTATCTCCAAAACCCTCGCCTGCGGCGACACTGGAATTGGAGCAATGGCTGAAATCGACACGATCGTACAGGCGGTCAATATCAAACCATAACTTTAAGCACTTCCTTTTTTAAGAAGTGCTTTTTTAAAAACTTTTTTATCTTTAATAATCCCAATCAACTGGCAAAACACCTGTAAAAGGATAAAGTCCAAATAAAACATCGGTAATCCCCTCCCCTTCACTGCCAGGTAGCCAAGAAGCGACTATACCATCCCAATCCTTAGAATATTGAGAAATCTCAAGCGGCCGACCGGAAATTATTACCACCACTATTTTTTTACTCACGGCTCGGGTTTTTTCTATAACTATTATATCCTCGGAACTCAACTCTGGATTAGCACTGTCACCCCATCCTTCAGCATATGGTTTTTCGCCAACAACTACAATTCCAATTTCCGCCAAGGTATCTTTTAAAAAATCTCCTTGTTTGTTATATAAAACCTCAGTATTTTCAGAAACAGTATTTTTTATTGATTGAAGGATGGTGGTTCCGACAATACCATTATTACCATCTATACCCTGCCACTCTGTTGTCCACCCTCCGGCCTGTCGACCTAAATTATCAGCTGCGGATCCGGCAACAAGAATTTTGTTTAGTGATCTAGAAAGTGGCAATACCGCATTTTCATTTTTTAATAACACTTGAGACTTACGAACAGCTTCTCTGGCCAATTCTCTATGTTCTTGACTGCCGATAACCGACAAATCTCCTGATTCAGCTTTGGGACGATCGAATAATCCGGTCTCAAATTTTACGGTCAAAACCCTTCTTACAGCATCATCCAATCGCTCTTTTGAAATATCACTGCTAGATAATGCCCGTTGAAAATTGGAAATAAAATTTTTGTAGTCAAACGGCGTCATCACCATGTCAACGCCGGCATTAATGGCGGTGACTAAAGATTGGTAATCGTTCGAGGAAATTAAATATACGGCATACCAATCAGAAACCACAAAACCAGTAAAACCGAGTTCATTTTTTAAAACATCGGTCAACAAATAATGATTGGCCGGATTAATCACATCGTTCCACCTAGCTGTCCCCACCATAACTGAACGGACTCCACTAGCTATGGCTTCTTGAAATGGAACCAAATGGGTTTCACGTAAAGTTTTTTCATCTATAGAAAAATTGCCTTCTTCAACTTTAAAATCTTTATTTCGAGAGGTTCCATATTCCATGGCTCCACCGCCAATAAAATGTTTAGCCGTAGCCAAAACATTAAAATAACCATCTGAACCAGATTGAAGTCCTTCTAAATAAGCTGAACCTAATTCAGCAACATTCTCGGTATCTGATCCGAAAGTTTCATAGGTTTTACCCCACCGATAATCTTGAACAACATCAAGGTTAGGCGCAAAATTCCAATAAATTCCGACGGCTATCATTTCTTCCGCTGTTGCGACAGCGACTCTTTTTACCAAATCAGAATCTCTGGTCGCTCCCAAACCAATAGAATGAGGGAAAATTGTCGCACCTAAAATATTACCATTACCATGATTAGCATCGACTCCGTACAAAAGAGGAATCCCGAGGCAGGTGCTTTCGGTTACAGATTGAAAATTATTTATCATTTGAAACCAGGCCGATGGCGTATCTTCCTCAGGACCCGCCCCACCACCACTTAATAGCGCCCCCAAATTATATTTTGCAATATCATTTATATTACGAACACTATTTTTTTCGACCAAAACCAACTGGCCGATTTTTTCCAAATCAGTCATCCTGCTCATCAAATCATTTACTCTTTCTTCGATGGATAAATCGGGATTTAGATATATTGCTTCCTCTTGCTGGCACCTCTCAGACAAAACATCTACTGATGATTCCGAGTTTCTATTTTTTAACAAAAAAAATACTGTGCCAAAAACTAAAAATAATAAAATGACTCGACCGATTTTAAAAACAGTTATTTTTTTCATAATTTGGAAATCTACTACACACAGTTTTACTCTGGCAAACTAAATTAATCAACTTTAATATTGACTTGTTTTGATAAATTATTTTTAATAATTTCCAAATCATAAACCGAATAATTATTACCCCGCAAATCCAAAGTTTCCAAGGTTGACAATTGACCAAGTTCGAGTGGCAAACCGGTTAGTTGATTATTTGATAGATCAAGAGTTTTTAATTTTGATAACTGACCAATCTCCGCCGGCAAACCGGTCATGGCGTTATCACTTAAATCAAGTTTTTCCAAATTTACCAAAAAACGAATCTCAGCAGGAATAGCGCCGGTTAATCGATTACCGGAAAGATCGAGTTCTGTAAGACCGGTTTGTTTAAAAACATCTTGCGATACTTGGGTTAGTCCTTGATTGCTTAAATCAAGTTTTGTCACAGAAACATTAGTTATTCTTGTTTGAGAGGCAGTATTTGAATTCGAAGCACATCCTGATCCAAGAATACAGAAGGAAAAAACAATCGCTATAAAGACATATTTCATACAAGATAACTGTACCATGTATAAACCTTCTTAGATATAACCGGTAAATCTGATGTTTTTTGAGCACAAATCATTGACAAAAAACTAAAAACAAACTAGGATCCCTTGTCCTTTTAACAACAAAAGGTCGTAAACCGACCAAGGGGAAAATCTGTGAATTTTCTGAAACTTCTTCTGTCTTCTATTCTTTTGCTGATCGTACTGACTCCGAGCCTTGCAGCAACACAAGACCTGAACCCGGAAACCGCACAAGAGCTGTTACTCATCAATCACGCAGTGTCAGTGACAAACGAACTTGCTACACAAGGCATCATTGACACCTCACAAAAAGACGCCGGAGTTGAATTCTACCTTGGCAAAGCAGAAAAACTGACGGGTCAAAACATGTCCGTCGGCGAACTCGAAAGTATTCAGAGTGAACTGGCCGCCGCCGAAGAATCAACCGAAAAATCAACCGGGTTTTTCACTGCAGTGAATACCTTGTGGTTTATCGGTATTCTTTTTGGAACGTCTTGTCTTTTGTACTTAGCTTGGCACTACATCGGCATTCTGATCGAAATCCTAAAGAATATTCCAAGGGTTTTCTGGGAAGGAAGTTTCTACCTCGCCGCGATCACCATTATCGCCTTTGGGGTAAGACAGCCGAGTTCTGTCGCGTCATATATCGGTCTGACTGGAACACTCATCTTCACCGGTGCTATCGGCTGGAGTTCAGGAAATGAACGGTTTGGCAAAAAGCCATCGACTTACCTTTGGCTGGTAACGGCGATCTGGATATTTTCTTCGCTGCTGTACGGCAGCGAAATGATTGGCTGGTTCGCCATCGAATCACTTATGGCCACCCTTGGCTTCTCAGTAGTCGTGCTTCCAGGTGTAGTCGTTCTCGGTTTCGAAGAAGAAGATGTGATACCCCGAGCCACCATGGCCGCATTTGCCATCCTCATCGTTTTCCTTGCGATCCATCTGAATTTTCTGCCAGTCAACGAGTACCTCGGTATCTTCAAGCCAGGCGCCTTCTGGTCCGGTACTTTCGTGACAGCCCTCGGTCTACTCATCATGGCCAACCGTTGGTATACGGAAAGCTTCGCGAAATATATACTACTGTGCGGGCTGACGCTTACCTTTGGTGTGGCGGCAATCTTTCTTGGTAGTATGCTAGGCCTTGAAAACTTGTCCAAGGTTGGCTACTGGTTGATCGTGATCTTCTTCATGATCAAGTACTGGGAAATTCCGGCCGGCTCATTGGTTGGCTACTCCATACTCGGACTGTTCTTCTCGTCCGTTGTTGGGGGTACAGCCTGGTTCCTAAACCTGCACCCTGAAATCCTAAAGTACTTCCTTTTCTGAACTACCCTGCTTCGACACCTTGCTATGCGAGGTGTTTTTTTATCAAAAAACCCAGTTATTAAAACTGAGTTTTTTAATTCTGAAATGTTTTTTTGTTTTTTACTAAATTGTTCAACAATTATTCCAAACTCATCAAAATTCCAAAAACCAAATTAAGTAAAGACAAAACAATACCGATAATGGCCAGTGTTTTATATTTTTTACTTTCTGATCCGGCTGTTTTGCCAAGTTCTAAAGCGGCGAAACCGGTAAACAAGCCGATCGGAATTGAAAGCCAAGTCAAAACGTTTGACCAAACAATAAATTTAATCAGACCTTTACTGACCTTTATTCTTTTGGCATACCATTTACCAAACCACTGACCAACAGCAGCGCCGAGCAAGAAAAACAGATAAAAAGGTGCGAACATACCGACCATAAAAGCCACAACCAAAATGGCAATGGTAAAAATTTGATCTTTGGTTATTTTTTGTTTAGTCGATTGAATTTTTGGCAATTCCATATTTGGTAAGTTGTTTATTAATCTTTAATAGTTGTCCGAAATAAATAATACCAGTCAAAGTCAAAAAAAGCCAATCAGACAATTCCGGAAATGCAAAACCAACATAACTTAAAAAGAAAAACCAATGCTTTTGAACACATTGGTTCTTCTTGGCTCCGTTAAAACTATTTTCGAGAGGCGGAATGAATTTGTTTATATGTCGAATTTAATAGGGTATCTAAATCAATAAACCTGTACCTCAACTTCAAAATCAAATTTACTGCCGACTGGTCCATTTCGTCCTTTAAAAATAAAGGTGATTTTGTATTCACCGAACTTATCTTTAACCTGTACAAGATAACCATTATCGTTTGGCGTTGTTAAAACAACTTCGAAAGTCGTCGGGTCAAATTCTTCGAACCGATACTGATTCATTGGATCAATATAATAAATGGCAAATTTATCAGAATAAAAAACACCATCAACCCACCCAACCCCAATACCATCGGTCTTAAAAGTAGCTGGGTCAGCACCCTCAATTTTTTGTCCTAACCAATAAACATACGTTTGATCTTTAGAAAAAACTTTGTCAATCGGTTCGAAAGTTTCCAGGTCGGCGCCTTCGATACTTGAAAGACATGCCCATTCATAAGCGTAACACGCGCCATAAACATTTTTTCCATCAGTCGCGTAAACCCCACTAATCACACGAAAATCTTCCGGATTAGCACCTTCCAAAATTTGATTCCATTCCGTACCTAGGCCAAAAGAAGAATAAACCCGATAGCGGTCTTTTGCATAAGAATAACCTTCGATCTCTACTCCAATCTCTTCGAAAGACTCCAAATCAACAGTCGTATCTTGCACATAAGTATGTGCAGCGTCCTTTCCGGTAAACATTCCTCCTGTCGTAATTTCAAACGAGGCTGGATCAGCACCTTCGACAATTGAAAATACGAAATCCTCTTTATTCTCCCCGGTGGGTTTAAAATAAACATGATCGTTATTTTTTACGTATTCAGTTGTCCAGTAGTCGCCTCCTAGATATTCAAAACCTTCAGGATTTATGCTATCGACAATACCGAATTCATTAGTGACACTGACAGTTCTTTCGCCATCTTCATTATAAGAAACATTGACACTGGAACTCCTGTAATATACATAATTCTTGTCTTTAGCTAAACCACTGGAAACGATTTCAAAAGTATCGACATCTACTTGGGCCATATCAAAATCTTTCCAGGCTTCCTCAAATTCTTCTCTTTTTTGTCTCTCGCTTCTAACCTCAGCAGTTTCTTCACTTTTGTTTTCTTCATTTTCATTGATTAAAGAGTCTTGTTCAAAGGAAACCGCAATTGGATTGGCTTTAACCCAAAAAAACTGATAGATCAATAAAGTTGATAGTCCAACAATACCTACGAAAAAGAATATCGATAAAATAATCCGAGTTTTTATGTTTATTGAAAACATACTTTTGATGAAGTAATCATTTATCACAGCTTACCTTGGAGTAGAGGAAAAAAGCAATTCATCATTTTTTCTTCAGCGGTTCTACCTCACTTTGGGTATACAAAAATCACCAGTATTTACTGATGATTTTTGTTGACTCTGCACACGGATACAGAACTCGCTTTCGAGTAATGATTCGGGGGCTGTTTCAAGAGGTTTGTGTCGCATCTTCGGACAAAGATGACTTTGAGGGCGTTGTTCCCGAAACGTAAATCCAGAAAGTTGTGGGTTCTAGATTAGCCATTTTTTACCCCCGAAATTGCTTTGTCTAACCATTCGGGAACACGCCCTTGAGGGATGGAAAAATTGAAATTAGCTAAAATAAAAACAATATCAAAAAACCATCAATTTTATGATGGATTTTTTTGATTACTTTTTTATGTTTCTTCTTTTTGCCAACTGTCGTATGTTCCGATCTTTTTCAAGTTATAAAAAACATAACTCGGACCATGACTTTGCCAACCTTCACCACCTTCATTATAAACCAAACCGTCATATCCTTGAGCTAACATAAATTCGGAAAAAAGAATTGTCCAATATGGCGACGGAAGATTTCGGCTTTTAACCTCTGGTGCCGGGGCTGTTTCAAGGAGCGTGCGAAGATCAACGGCTTTGAGTTTTACAACGCGTTCTAGGTAAGCAGCATATTCAACTTCAGATGAATCCAAAATCATTCCGACATTTCCTTCACGAGGTTTTCTGTTTCGAAAATATTCAAAAAACGCAACACGCCACGCTTCGACAAGTTCTAGTGGAAAAGGGGCGTTTCTAGTTTGATCATCTTTCCAACGCAAATCCAGCACCCGCGCTTTAAAAGGTAAAATCGGTGTTACAAAACTTTCGTTTGGTTTACCACCCTGACGAACACGAGAATATTGAGAAGCTTCTTCGCGAGAGTCACTTGTATAAAATCCAAAACCAAGAGTTGTGCTTCCGTCCTGCTCTCGAATATAACTTTCGGAACGGTAATCAAAAACCGGTCTAAATTCAAAAGATTTGGAACTTCCATGAAATAAAAGATCGGAAGATTTTTCAAATTCTGCACGACTCATTCCTTTAGGATCAACCTCACCCAAAATCCGTTCACCGATATTTTTTCGTTCTTTCAATGGAATTTCCAAATCGCTTTCTGGTCGTTTTGGCATATAAAAATGTTAAGTTATGATAAACATTGTGCCAAGAAAAGGTCGTTTATGCACCCAAAATAAAAACAAAACTACGGAACAATTTCTTCATCTGACCACGATTGATCATCATGACGTGCTCGAAATTTAATCTTTCCGTCCTCTAACCGAAGATCTTCTAAATAGTCAAAAATCACCACGTCTTTATGGTTAATTACGACACGCCAGACATCGTCGTTTTGCGCCCGATAAACCAAAGTATTATTATCAAACCAAAAAAGACTGTCGCTAAAATCATAATACGGACCGTTACCTATATCAGAAAGAATAATAAATTGATCTGAATCGGTGTTTTGCTCTTTATTGTTTCGAATCGCGTAGTGTGTACTGTCTGGACTATAAGTAAGCAACCCATAACTCCAGCCACAACTATAAAAAGGATTTACTTTCTTATTAACGATAAACTGATAACCATGTGCACCTTGATAACTACCCGTATATGTCCTTTCCTGGCATTCCTCACCAAAAGATTTTGTCTCGGCTAAATATGAAATATTTTTCCAATCTGAACTAATTCTTATATTTCTAATAAAATTATAAGGACCGTCATACGAAGAATCTGATTCGATTAGCCTACCCTCACCTCCTGCTTCTCGAAGCCAAACAATCGGCAGACCTGTTTGCGGATCAATAACAAAATCTCCGTCAACAAAATTATTTTCATCTTCAAAAGGAGAAAAATACAGATGGTTGAACATTAAAATCGTTCTAGTTTTAAGTAGAGCTGTTTTTGAACGAATTTCATTGTAAGGAATTAATCGATCAAAAATTTCAGCTTCAGGTTCCTTATCAGAAAAATATTCTTTGTTAGGCCAATACTTTTCAAAATATTCTTTAAACCAATAGTAATAAACCGGCGTATTAAGTCTGTCTTGCGAGCCAATATTAAAAGCCATGGCTTCACTGTCCACTATATAAATGTCTGTGAATCTATCTGCGTTTCCATAATATTTTTGAGCCAGATCACCAAGCGTGTCACCAACTTTTGTCACATAACATAGCCGCTGACGAAAAGATAGACTCCCGTCATCAGGAATCGAACCGTCACCGCAATAATTAAACCGGCCTTCTAAACTAAATCGAACCGGTAATTTTGCCAAATCAACATCTGAAATACCCAAACTTAATTTTCGCATTATGGAAAAAGCCACCTCACCATCTTGCAAATAAATTCGCCGGCAAGTTTCAGGATACACATACCAGGCTTCACCATGACTCTCAACTTGCAAAAGGATTCGTCCTTTTAAACTACGCGCTAATTCATTTTCAGAACAAACAGACAAGGATTGTTTCATTGTTTCAACACTGTCGACCTCGGGAATTTTTTCAATATCGGTATTAGTAATTCCCAAACCAGTCGAGTACATCAATTCGTATCCATCATCACCATTGGCCATATAAGAACGCAGGCCATCGGAAGGATTTAAATACCAAGCTTCACCATTTTGTTCAACCCGCAAAAGAATTTCACCCTTCAAACGATCAATTAAAGCTATATCAAAAACGGCTTCATTTTTATCCAATGTGCGTACAGGTGCCCCTGTCTCTTCGTGATAATGATATTCACCGTTTTCAAGTCCCCAATCGGCACAATCTGCATTGCAAATATTACCACCATTTACATCAAGCGTTCCGGGATGAGCCAAGACAACTTTTGGAGAAAAAAATAGTAATGCGTTTAAAAATAAACTTAACAGAATAAATGACTTAATCATACACAATCAGCTTAGCACCGAATGATTCCAGGTTCAACATACCTATTATAATTAAAATCGAATTTCTAACTCCGCCAAAATTGATCTAAAAATAATAACAAAACCCCAGCTTTTTACTGAGGCTTTGTTGGCTCCGAATAGTGGAGGATGTTAGAACAGTTTTTGAGAGGCGGAATGAGTATGTTTATATACCAAATTTAAAACCAGACGTAATGAAAGTATAGTTTACCCCACACTGTAGTTCATTATTGTTTAAAAAAGAAACCGCCCCGAGACGAGGTCGTCGGAACAGCCTCTTTGGGACGGTTGATGACGAAGGCAGCACTACCCCCAACAAGTTTTCTTCGGCGGACTCTTGTCCTCCTTCCATACTGGCGAGAGCCAGACGAACGGAAAACCAACGAGTCCCCACAACACCCGCTGCCATTTTGGCAGGGAGTTGGTGATGTTGTTCGGCCACACGATAAGCGGGCGCTTTTCGCGCAGACATCTTCTTGCGCCAGTTATCATGATGAACGTCTTGAAAATCAACCAACCAACCAAAATCTTGGTGAGCACGAGAAACCTCCTTGACCCCCAAGTCCATCTTGAGGTCATTTACCCTACCCCAAATTATAAAAAATGTCAATCATCGCCACCTTTCCCTCTGTATTGTTACTCAACATGTCTTTGGGCGTGTTCCCGAATGGTTAGACAAAGCAATTTCGGGGGTAAAAAATGGCTAATCTAGAACCCACAACTTTCTGGATTTACGTTTCGGGAACAACGCCCTTTAGTTCTAACCTCACTTTGGGTATAACAAAAATCACCAGTATTTACTGATGATTTTTGTTGGCTCCGCACACGGGTACAGAACTCGCTTTCGAGCAATGATTCGGGGGCTGTTTCAGAGGGTCTGGATAGCACGTGGGTCTCAGGCGATTTTAAATTTTCGTTGCGCGATATTTTGGCGATTATTGCGCGATTTAATCTTTCTTCAATTTTTTAACATCCTTACTTTTCAAAAAATTACTTTTTGATACTACCGGCCGTCCAATTTTTCTTTCAATTTGTTTTCTGGCTGTACCAGCAATTTGCCCACCGACTCTGGCGTCATTCTTAAGCATTGACAACCCCTTACTGTCCTTAGTTCGATGAATTTCTGTCGTTGTCCTTTCGCTAAGCATGGTTAAAATCAATTCAAAATCATCCATATGATCGCGCAAATTTTCTCGTTTAAGTCCCTTGAGTTTTTTGTATTCATTTGGGGAAACACCGAAAGTTGCCCGAGAAATTTCCGCGGTTAAAATTTCGTAATCTTTTTGTTCTTGAGCCCCACGTTTTTGCCATTCGTCAGTTAGTTCCTCACGGACAGCTATGCCACGCATGCGCTTTTCAATCCAATCTTCGGAATAGCCCTTAAGTTTATAAAGTAATTTTATTCGTTTAGTAGCCAGTTCTGGATTTTCGATTTCTTGTATACGTTCGTACCCAACCTTAGCTAGCCAACGCTTTAATGGCTCAGCTTTGGGTGACGGAATAGATTGGATAATACGGAATATATTTTCGGTATTAGCACAATCAGTTTCATACTTTTTACCGTCGAGGCTCTCTAATTTCAGTTGTACCCAAATTGGGGACAACTGATTATCAATAAACTCCCTTTGTTTAATTTTCCCCCAATATTGTCTTGGTGTTGGACTGCCGGTTAAGGCCTCAACTACATCAACAATTGAAAAATACCATTCTTTATTAAAAATAGTTTTTCTTATTTCTTTGCCTTTGAATATAGCGATTTGGTGGTTTGGGTTTTGCCCATTGAGCATAAATTGGTTTATTTAAGTCTATCATAAATTACCGGAATAGCTAAAACTTTGATAGTTACGCGGCTACCAAAAAACCGTCGAAATTATGCCGGACATTGATGTATATGCTTGTGCAAAATATATTTTGAAGGATGGGACAAAAGATGAGAAAAGAGAGTTGTTGTCACATCTTCGGACGAAGATGACTTTGAGGGATGGAAAAATTGTGGTTGAGTAAAAAAACGATTAAATAATTTTTTGAAACAAACCGAACGATAGCGGAAGCGAAATCTTTGGAAAATCTGGAACACGAATAAGTTGAAAAATTTCTTTTGCCACAGGATTAAACAAGTGACCGGAACCAAATTTTTCTTTTTTCCAAACATCTGGCATTTTTCCAAGCAAAATTTTATAAATTAACGGAACACCGTAAAAGTTTACTTTTGCCATTAATAACCCATTTTCCTCTTCAAACGATAAAACATGAGCAAAATACCTAATAGGTTTAAATTCTCGAGTTAATAACATGGGTTTAGGATCAATCTCAACGAGAATGGTTTTAACAAGCGACTCGTCGCCCATAATAAACCTCCTCAAATTATTAAATTCCTCACCAAAAATCTCAGCAACACTTCCTTCCTGATCGGCCGAATAAATAAGATAATTAAAAGCAATCTTAGCAACCACTCTTACAATAGTAGGTGTTATTGTTCCTTGAATTTCAACGTTGATAGACGTCGGACGTTCTTTAATTGTCGCTCGTTCTTTTTCATTATAAGCAACGTTTAATTCCTGAAGAATTTTAATTGCTTCATCGATTTGGTGATCGTGAAGTGCATAAATACCGACATCGAAATTGCGATTTTTATAACGTGTCTGGAGCCTTTTCTTTTTTGAATTAGAAGCCTTCGCAATTTCTGAAAAAGGATGAACGATTTTTTTACCTGTCACCTTATCAATTAGAGATATCTGAGGTACAAACCTTGAAATTAATGCACCTTCATTCATTTCTAAATAATGATGGTATTTATCAAAAACATCTTGTTGGGAAGGAAAATCTGTAATAAGCGAGAACAGCTTTCCTCGACGTTCCAATCCACGAGGCCTATCACGAATAACATCTTTTGAAATAGTTCCTTCCCACGTATCTTCAATAAATAATGTTTCCAGATCGCTAAAAAAATTATTACATTTATCGCAAACAAAATCTCCTTTAATAAAAAATATATCTGGATCAAGAAGCCCCAAAGATTGTGGAATGACATGTTCCCGATTATTGAAAGAGGTTTCTGATTCAGATTTTAGGCAATAAGCACAACGAGCCATATTAGAAATCATTTAACAAAGGGATTATAGCTTGAAACAAAGAACTTTAAAATCACTAATTCGATAAAAAACAAAAAACTACGGCTGGGATTCGAACCAACAAATTCCATAACAAAACAACCAAAAAACCGACTTTCACCGTTTCCCCCGTCCCACTCATGTCATTCGACTGTGAGTGGGGTTCGAACCGTTTTCAGAACCAAAGCAACCAAGCAGACAAACAAAAAACTACCATTTTTGATGATAGTTTTTTGATAAGGCACGTGGGTCGCCCTCCTTCGCTGGGCTACGGATGGGCAAGCCTCACACGCCTTCTCATGGCTCCGGGGGTGGGGATCGAACCCACGACCAATAGATTAACAGTCTACTGCTCTGCCGCTGAGCTACCCCGGAATGTTAAAAATTCCAAATTCTAAATTCCAAATCCCAAAATCAAGGTTGTTAGAATTTAGATCTTATAATTTTTAACTCATGGTAGCGAAGCGGCTGTTTCCCCGCTGCGAAGCCCCTCACTTTTCTTAACCACAGACTGTTGTCTAGGGCAGACAAAGCCGCAGGCGTTGCCAACCTATAAAGATTTATTGACCACAACCTGGTGCGAGAAAAGTGTGGGGAGCTACCCCGGAATGTTAAATTGTGACACCTGAGGTAGCGAAGCGGCGTGGATCCGCTGCTTGTCCATCCGTAGCTCGGCGCGAGCGAAGGTGGAAGCTACCCCGGAATGTTAAAAATTCTCCCGCCTATGGCGGGATCCCGTCCGGAGGTCTCCGAAGGCGGGACAAATTCTAAATTCTAAATCCCAACCCTTCGACTTGGCTCAGGGTTGCCCCGAATAAAATTGAGGGGCAAAATCAAGGTTGTTAGAATTTAGTCCAAAAGAACGCGAGAATAGTATAGATAAAACTTTTAAAAATGGCAAGGCCGGTTGGGGAATACATTTACGGCGTACTTTTTCATAATATTTTTTACTATTTTTATGCTATACTTACTAATAATAAAACTTACACGTTGGGAGGGTGGGACTAGGGTTTGGGGATGTTTTTTTGAAATATCAATAATCAAAGTTCAATTATCAAGTAAGGGACTTATTTTTTAAAATACAGAACATCCGTCATTGAATATTGAATCTTGATAATTGAAAATTTTAAAACACTTCCTTCCCTAACCCCCAAACCCTAAACACCTTAATGCGTTTGCCTTGAATACAATAAATTAATATATGAAACGTTCAATCATTATTCTTAGTATTTTCCTAACCTTGGGTATATGTCTTGTTTCAGGATATATACTTAAGACAAGATTTGTTCAGGCACATACTTTTCCGGCCCCTACCCCAACCGCAGGATACGTTGATGGCTGGTGGATTCAAAATGAAGGGGACGTTGTCGGTCAAACAGCCTATATCTCTGGCTGGGCATATGACCCGTACAGTCCAAATGAATCTGTCTTTGTAGCTCTTAGCACAACAGATACGATTATTACGCAATCAGATCTAATTTATTTTGATGGAGCCAGTAAATCTCGACCTGATGTTGCTGCGGCTTTTGGTTTAACAAATGACGATTTTGGTTTTGACATAATGATTCCACGTGAATTGTATGACGGCCAACCGCACACTATTTATGTTTGGGCTAGCAATATTATTGAGGATTGCGCACCGCGTGGTTGTGAACCAATCAACAAAAATACCGGCCAAACACTTATTGGTACAGTTGAATTTTCTGGACTCAATAATGGAATCCACGGAGCCTTTGATACCATCGAAGACAACACAGCTTATGGCTGGGCTTTTGATGCGAATGGATATTTAACAACTGAAGAACATGTTGCCGTCCTTTTTTATGCTTGTGATCGTTTGACTGATTTTGATAATGTTTGTAGAAATAAACGTTTTTTAAACGGCGGATTTACTGGAGTCGAACGCCTTGATGTTGAAGCTGCCTTTAAAGGAGAGTTTGTTGGTGAACAACACGGATTTGAAACCGAACTTTATATTCCCGAAGATCTTCGTGATGGACTTCCCTACAAAATAGTTGCCTTTGCTGTTAGTTATACTGATGGATCACTTGTGCAATTGCCAGGTATGATTGAACAGACTTTTAATCATGACGGAAGTTTATCTGAGTAAATGATTTAGAAGATACCACTTATTTTTTACAATTTCTCTCGGATCAAAATCCGGGAGTTTTTTGTTGACAAAAACCTGCTTATGAACTAAATTTTATTGTCGCCAGCAATCAATCAGTAATCCGAGGAGGCTTAATGCGACACTGGTTTCTTTTCATGCTTTTGGTGGTCATTCTGGCTGCCTGTTCTGACAATCCAACGGTTATTTCAACCATTGTCAAACCCTCTATCCATACAGAAGGTGAACAAAAGGCCGACGAACCTGCACAACAAGTTGTGGCAAAACGAGCTTTGCTAAAAACTCAGCTCGATCGCAAATACTACTACAATGCCCTCACGATTTTGAACGAGCTCTACGATCGCAACGAAGCCGGCCAAAACGAATTCGATGTGGTGTTTCCGGAATACATCAAGTCGATCGACACGACCGAACCTCTCATGGCGGCATCTTCTCTGCTTTCCTGGCAACACTCAACATGGTTTCCGCCATACGCCGAAAAAACCTACCTGACGGCAACCAAAGTGCTGCGGCCGGTTCTACGATTCGAAATCCGTCACAAGTACGGAGTCGCTCCGCAAGCTTTCGGATGCTGGGACAGCGGCTCGTTTGCCGCAGAGATGGCAGTTCTGGCGGAAAAAATCGGCCGCAAAAAAGAGGCGCGACGATGGAAGATTCATCACGCCGATATCCTGGCCACAAACCCGGTCTGTGAACAATGCGCGGAATGTGGCGATCATACCTCGCTACTCCAAGCTCTCCAAGAATATAGAAGCCTTGGAATGACCTCGGACGCCAACAAAGTCATTCGAGACATCAGACAATTCGATCCGACTTTTGAATGGTGATTCGTTACTAGCCGATCTTCACCCTTACACACTCACGAACATTAATCGTGAGTTTTTTAAACCAAAAACCCGACCAAAGCCGGGATTTTAGTTTTTTTAAATTTACTAAGCCGCCATGTCCAAACTTTCTTCAGGTAATTCTGGTAATTCAGATTCGGGTTCGGCCTCAAGATCTTTTTCTTTAATCTCTTGATCAAAAGGTTCAACGTTTTCTGTTGGTAATTCTGACACCTCAGCCTCTGGTTCAGAAATTTGCTCGAGTTCGTTTTCTGGAACCACGGTATCAAATGACTCAATATTTCCCGTTGGTAATTCATTTATTCCCTCGGATAATCCTCTTTCCATATTTTTTTAAATTATTAATTATTAATAAAAAGATAACATCTAAAAAAATAAGTGTCCAGAAAAAAAACGCCTATATGGCGTTTTTAACCCATCTATTTCTGACAACCACATCCTTGGCCACAGCCGCACTCTTCTTTACAATCACAGTCACCGACACATTCGCATTTTTCTTTTTCTTCGTCACATTTACACTCATCAGTACAACCACAGGCGCACTTGGTTTCTTCTTCCATAAATAAGATAATTAATAGTTAATTTGAATATATACTATATATATTTCAATATTTTGCCAAGAGTAACCCTTAACATTGATTAATTATCCAATTAATGCTAGACTTGTCCAGAGTATAAATCATCAACTTAATAATTATGGGAAATTTTCAGAGACCGGGTGGCGGATTTAATCGTGGCTTCGGTGGGGGCAAACGTTTCGGTGGTAGTGATGGCGGAAGACCGGCAATGTTCAAAGCTACCTGCAGCGAATGCGGCGACGATTGTCAGCTACCTTTTAAACCATCCGGCGAACGCCCGGTGTTTTGCAGCAACTGTTTTGCCAAGCAAAATGACGATGGCGGCAGCCGCCCAAGCCGTTTTGGCGATGATCGCCGCGAACGCTCCGATCGTCCACGTTTCGAAGACCGTCAAATGCACGAGGCAACTTGCGCCACTTGTGGTAACACCTGCCAAGTGCCTTTTAGACCAACTGGCGATAAACCAGTCTATTGCAACAATTGCTTTGATCGCAGTGCTGTAGTTAAAAAAGATTCTCGTGGCCCTAGCTCCAACTCCGGTGAACTTATGGATCAGTTCAAAATCTTAAACAACAAGATTGATAAACTGATCAAACTTTTGGCCCCAGAACTAGTTGAAGAAGTCAAAAAACCAGAAGCTAAAAAAGAAGTTAAAGAGGTAGTGGCAAAAGCTGAAAAACCAGCTAAAGAAGTTAAGGAAAAGAAAACCAAACCAGCTGCCAAAAAAGCTCCGGCCAAAAAGAAAAAATAAGAATTTTAAAAACCGGTCGTTGTAAGACGATCGGTTTTTTAATTTTCGAATTTTCTAATTCTCCAATTTTCAAATTATGGAAGTAAAATTTTCTCAATAATTAGAAAATTTGTAAATTCGAAAATTAGAAAATTTATACAAGCTTTCCCAAATCTAATGACTCGGTAAAAGAAATCTTATCAACAAAGTCAGAGGCGTGACTTACAACAATCATACAACCTTGATAATTTTGTAGGGCTTCAGCTATAACCGGCAGATGACGAAAGTTAATGTGATTTGTCGGCTCGTCAAGAATAAGTAGCCCGGGTTCTTGCAAGACAAATCTAGCAAAACACAACAGGCCTTTTTGACCTTCTGATAACGAACCGATTTTATTTTTTAAAATATCACCGGTCAGTAAAAACCTGGCCGCCACGGCTCTAAGCTGTTCGTTATCTGGCACCTCCATCATTGATTCGAGTGAGGCATAAGCTGTATCTTCAAAATTAAGACCGGAAAAATCTTGGCGATAATAACCAACTTTTACCCCCGGGGTAATAACCGCGCCCGAGTCCTTACCTTCAACAAGAGTACGCAACAATGTGCTTTTACCAATACCGTTCGGGCCAGAGACAAACAAACGTTGTTGCTTGCGCATTTTAATGGCCACCTCGGCTCGCTCGGGTTCATGACCTTTGATAATTTTTACCGAAGTAATATTCACAACCGGCTCGGTAAAAACCTGGGCCGGAATATTAAAGTCGCTAATAGTACGATCGTCACGACGAACATCAACCATGTTTTCTTCAGCCTCGGCTACTTGGTCGCGAAGTTTGCTGGCTAAGGCCCGCATTTTGCCACCCTTGTGAGAAAAAAAGTTAATCTTATCCTTGCGATCTTGAATCTCTTTTAAAAGTTGTGCGTTTTTAGCACGATCACGTTCCACTCTGGCAGCAATCTCTTCGACCACATTAAAATAGTTACCCTCATAACGTTCAACTCGACCAGTAAAAACATCGAGATGCAAAACCCCTTCGGTAAAAGCATTCAAAAAATCAGCATCATGTGAAATAACCAAAACGGTTTTTAAATAACACATTAAAAAACCGGTTAGATGCTCAATACCGGCGGCATCAAGATTATTGGTCGGCTCATCCAAAAGCAAAATGTCCGGGTCTTGAATAAGCGCATAGGCTAACAACAAACGAGCCTGCTGACCACCAGAAAAATCTTTAATTTTTTTATCAAGATCGGTGGTAATATTTACCACTTCTAAAACATCAGCAATAAGTTTATCGAGATTGTATTTTTTTTCGGCAAAAGCCCGGGCAAAAAATTCCCTAACATTTTTATCTAAACAATCTGGCGGCATGACCTGAGTAGCAATGGCAATACTGGCACCTTGTTTAAGGTGAATTTGACCTTCAAGAGGCTTGAGAGTGCCTAATAATAATTTAAAAATCGTACTCTTACCCGCCCCGTTTTGACCCATAAGAGTAATTTTGGCGTTTTCACGAACCGAAAAATCAGCTTCTTTAAGCAGCAAATTTTCTTTGTCGTAGCCAAAAGAAACTTTTTCAAAACGAATGATGACATTTCCATGATCCATAGCTAACGGATATTAACAGAAAACCTAACTTTTGGCAATAATAGGACTGCGTTGGGGGGGTTGGGGACTAGGGTTTGGGGATGGTTTTTTGAATTTTCAATAATCAATGTTCAATTATCAAGTAAGGAGTCCTGTTTTTTAAAATATAAAACATCCGTCATTGAATATTGAATCTTGATAATTGAAAATTTTTAAAATATTCCTTCCCCAAACCCCAAACCCTAACCCCTTAATACGTATATCCTAAATAATAAAATCCGACCTTAAAAATGATCGGATTTTTATTTTCAAATTGAAAAAATAAATATAAATTAAATTTTTGAAAAACGTTTTGGTGAAATAGCATGAACCGAATTTCCGTTAACGTTTACAAATTTATAATAAAAATGTTTAACAATTTCGGTGATTACAAAATACAAAATAACCAAAGAAACTATGACCAAAAGCCAAATCGGCTTTGGGGTGACAAAAGAAAAAAATGATTGTCCGAACGAAGTAAACGGAATCAAAATAGCCGCAGCCGAACCGACAAAAGTTAAAATAAGTAAAATTGGTGCTGGGGCCCTAGCCATGAAAAAAGGTTTTTTGGTGCGAATAGACATAGTCAAAGCTAATTCGGTTAACACACTGGCGATAAACCAATTAGTCCATAAAACCTCTGGTGAAATTTGTGAAAAAAGCGCGAAGAAAATGAAATCAAAAATTGTACTAATTAGACCAAGTACCAAGGCCACCAAAGCCACTTCTTTTACATCATAATGACGTGGCCTCTTAAGCTCTTCCGGATCAACCGAGTCCAGAGCAATAGCAATCATTGGAAAATCAGATAATAAGTTAAGTAACAACAATTGAACTGGCAACATCGGTAAATAATTAATAAGTAAGGTGGCGGCAGCTACGGCCACAAAGTTTCCAAAATTAGAAGTTAGAGTTGATTTAATGTATTTAATAGTATTAGCAAAAATTTCTCGGCCCTCCTTAATACCAGAAACAATAACTTCTAGACCATGATCAAGTAAAACCAAATCAGCGGCTTCACGGGCAATATCTGAAGCACCATCGACAACCAAACCAACGTCGGCAATCTTTAAAGCCGGAGCGTCGTTAATACCCTCGCCCAAAAACCCAACTTCGAATTTTTTCTGCAAAGCTTGGATAATCAAAAACTTTTGCTCAGGTGAAACTCGGGCAAAAACCATTTCTTTTTCTGCAACTCGTGAGCGTTGAGTCGCTGGTAATTTCTCCCAATCATCACCGGTTATAACCTGACTAGGTGATTTAATTAAACCGATTTCGTAACCAATAGCTCCGGCCACTTCAGGACCATCACCGGTTAAAATTTTAATTTTTAAACCCAAACGCTCGCTTTCAACAATGGCAGCTTTGGCAGTTTTTTTAATAGGATCGAAAAAAGAAATTAAACCAACGAATTCCCAAACCTTATTCTTCTTGCAGGCAATAGCCAAAACCCGACGACCGGCCACCCCTTCTTTTTTGGCGGAAGTTAAAATGGTTTTTTCTTCTTCTTTAGAAATTTCGCATAAAGCTAAAACCGCTTCCGGTGCTCCACGAGTAATAAAAATAAATTGACCACCATCTTTTACCTCAACTTGATTAAAACGTTTGACTGGGTCAAAAGGCGCTTCATGACGACGTATCGCCGCAAAAACCTTCAGACGTGAATCCTCAGAAAGCTCTACAGATAAAGCACCGTCAAAATTAGATCGCAAAGGTGAAATTTTGGGATCAACAGCTGGAGCTGCCAAATTGGCATACCATAAACACTTGTCTTTATCTTCAGCCAAAATTTCGGCCACAGTCATTTTGTTTTCAGTGATCGTACCAGTTTTATCAGTACACAAAACATCAATACTCCCTAAATCCTCAATAGATGACAAACGCTTAGCCACCACCTTTTTTTTGGCCATTCTAAGTGCCCCGCGTGACAAAGTCATGGTAGTAACCACTGGTAAAGCTTCGGGAATAACCGAAACTGCCAAAGCTACGGAAAAAATCAACAAGTCCGGAATATTAACCTGAAAACCCTTAACCAAAAGATTAGCTAAAAAAACCAAACCTAAAGTCACTAAAATAACCCGAAGAATAAATGAGCTAAATTGAGCAATACCTTTTTCAAAAGTCCCTGGTGTATCAGTTTCCGTGGTCAACTTGGCAATACGACCGAATTCGGTTTTAATGCCAGTAGCAAAAACCAAACCCACACCACAACCGGAAGCCACTACAGTTCCAGAAAAACCGATATTTTTGGCTGAACCAAAATCAAGTGGTTGATCTTTTAAAGACTTGGTGCTTTTTAAGGAAACCTCGGACTCGCCGGTTAAAGTTGATTCATCAATTTGCAAATCATCAACCTCTAACCACCGTAGGTCAGCCTGAATACAATCACCTGTTCTAACCACCACCAAATCGCCAGGCACCAGCTCGTGGCTATTAACTAAAAATTCCTTACCACCCCGTCTAACTAGAACTTTTGTTGAAACCATTTTTTTCAAAAGCAAAACTGCACGTTCAGAATGATATTCCTGGCAAAAACCAATAATAACATCAAGACCCACAAAACCAATGATCATTATAGCATCGGTTTTTTCACCCAATAAAAGAGCTAAAGCTGCCGCAGCAATTAACAGATACAAAAAAGGTGATTTAAATTGTCTAAGTAAAATTCGCCACCAGTTAACCACAGCTGAACGGATTTCGTTTGGGCCAAACTCCTTTAAAAGTTTTTCGGCCACCTCAGGTTTAAGACCTTTTGGTGAGGAAGCAAAATCTTTATATAAATCATCACCTGACTTAGTAGCAAAATAAGAAAAAACTTTCTCCTCCTTTGAAAGATTGGGCATAATTATAACTCAATGGGTATTGGCTCACCTAAATATTTAGGCTGGGCATGAAAAATTACATCTATCACCGCTTTGACTCGGGCCAAAGACTCTCTTAATTTAAAATATACAATTTTGACATATGTCTGTCGATCGGCTGAAACCCCAGAAAGTTCTAAACCAATATTTTGACCAATAAAAATAGCTCGCGGCAAATGATAACCTTGAGAAACAATCAAAGCCGAGTTTAATTGAAAAACTTCGTGAGCTCTGACTACGGTATCATAAGTATCAAAACCGGCATGATCTAAGATAATATCTTCTTTTGGTATTCCCTGCTCCAATAAATAATTTTGCATGGCCTCAACTTCGTCATAATCAGTTTGTCCGTGGTCGCCTGATACCAAAATTTTCTTAGCTTTACCAGTCTTATATAAATCAACAGCAGTTAATAAACGGTCGGCTAGAATATCAGATGGCTGACCAGAACGTAAAACACTAGCCCCAAGCACAATAACCACGGAATCATTAGGAGCTTCGGAAACAGAAAAGATCTTATCTTTAGCTGAGTGTAAAACTAAAAATTGGGAAAGACAAAATAATCCAATTACCACTACAATAACGGTTAATAAAATCGGGGAAATAATTTTGTAAAAACGTAAAAGCGTAAAAATGTAAAAAAATAATTGATTCCTTCCCTATCCCCTAACCCCTATCCCCTCCAACATCAATATGATACCATAAATTTGTCCTGTTCGCGGTACTGTTTTGGGCTAATTTGGTTCATGGGCTTGGAATTACTGTCGCCTTGGTGGCAGTATCAGAGCCCCGCGTTAACCCGTTTACCGGGAAATCATCTGTGTCGAACGCCTTTGGTCGCAAGACTATCCGCGCAAAGACACGGCATCGGCCTTTTTGAATAACCTTCAAAAAAGTACCGACTGTTTATATATGAGCCAAATCAGGCCGCGAACGGACAATCAAAATCTCCCCGAATTTTCGGAGAGATTTTTTTGAATTATCAATTATCAAGATTCAATAATCAATGATGAATGTTCTATATTTTTAAAAATGAAACTCCATACTTGATACTTGATAATTGATTATTGATTATTCCTTTTGACTTGTTGGAATTTGTGCAACCGGAAGTATCTGGATTGACTTGGCTGTAGTTGTACTGTCAGCCGAAGTTCCGGTTATCATAACCTGAGTTCCGACTGTCAAATCACCAACCGATCCAGAATCCGATTTGGTAATAATTGTTGAATCAGACCAATAAATTGTTCTAGAACCACTGTCAGGCATTTTTACTGTTAAACTTTTATCATCAACGGAAACTATTTCACCGTCGACAAAAACACCACCAGCGCCTCGCTGGCGATTGTTTACAGTACTTCCACCAAAGGTTGACGGTTGACCAAAAGACGCTTGATCACCACCCGGTGGCATACCACCGACCAAACTGCCTTTCAATTGGCCAAACTTTAGGCCGCTAAAAAACCCGCTGACCCCCACCATTACAAAAACTATAATGAAGATAATAATTTTGGTTGGAGTATTGAATTTTATCATAGAAATACTTATTAATTTTCAAATTATCAAATTTTATAATTTTCCAATTATGGAAGATATCTACCTCAACAATTTGAAAATTAGTAAATTCGAAAATTAGAAAATTTTAATAATTTTATTCATACCTAAGAGCTACAATAGGATTCAGGGCTGCAGCTCGACGGGCCGGGTAATAGCCGAAGACAATACCAATAGTCGCGGAAACCGCGAAAGCCAGAGCGACTGAAGAAAAAGAAACTTCGGCGGTAACTATATTAAAGAACGACAAAATAAAAGATATTGACCAACCCAAAAGAATGCCTAAAGTACCACCTAAAACCGTTAAAACTACTGATTCGGTTAAAAACTGCAAACTGATTTCACGACGTTTAGCACCAATAGCTTTGCGCAAACCAATTTCTTTGGTGCGTTCGGTAACATTGGTCAGCATCATGTTCATAATACCAATACCGCCAACCAGCAAGGAGATAGCGGCCACGGCCGCCAGCAAGGTAGTAAAAGTCGAGGTAACGCTAGAAGCGGTTTCGATAATGTCAGATTGATTCATAATATTAAAGTCGGCCGAAGCCGCATCACTAATATTATGTTGAGATAATAAAATACTAGTAACTTGTTCTTGAACCGCAGTCATAACTTCAGTACTGCTAGCTTGAATATTAATTGTACTCACCGATTCACTACCTGATAAATATTTTTGGGCTGTGCTAATAGGAATATAAATAATGTCGTCCTGACTACCAAAACCAGTACCACCTTTAGCTTCGGTTATACCAATAACCTTAAATTCCATATTATTAATACGGACGGTTTGGCCAACAACACCGGTAGCATCTTCACCAAACAAATCGTCACGAACTGTTGGACCAAAAACCGCCACCTTAGCATTGCTTTTAACGTTTTGATCGCTAATAAACGAACCCTCAGAAATCGCCAAATTTTTAACGGTTAAATACGAAGCCGTAATACCATCAACCGAAGTATTGGTATTTGTACCCTTGGCCGTAACTTGATAACGATTAGAACTTTCCGGAGCCACGGCATCAATATTATCAGCTTGAGCATAAATAGCGTCAGAATCTTCCAATGTCAAAGTAGTGGCCGAACCCATACCAGAACTGACTTGAGATCCCATAGAACGCGAAGCGCCTGGTCTAATAATAATTAAATTTGACCCAATTGATTGAATACTCGAGGCTACGGAATTTTGCGCCCCTTGTCCAATGGCAGTCATGGCAATAACCGAGCTAATACCAATAACGATACCTAAAATAGTCAGACCAGAACGGACCTTATTAGCCGACAAAGCAAAAAAAGTCTCTTCTAAAACATCAGAAAAAATCATACAGCAACCGCTCGACGATCGTGATTATTTTTATCACTAACAATACGACCGTCTTTTATGTGAATAGTGCGTTTGGCGTGTTCAGCTACATCAGGTTCATGAGTAATCAAAATAATAGTCCTTTTTTTTTCTTCGTTTAATTGTTTAAAAGTAGCCAAAACAATCTCCCCGGTTTTTGAATCAAGATTACCAGTTGGTTCATCAGCTAAAATCAACGAGGGTTCATTAACCAAAGCCCGAGCAATGGCCACCCGTTGAATTTGCCCGCCAGAAAGCTGATTGGACAAATGATCAAACCTGGTTTCATCAAGCCCGGCCGCGCACAACGAATTTTTGGCGCGCTTTTCCCTTTCTTCTTTACCCATTTCAGCATAAACCAAAGGCAACATGACGTTGCGCAACACACTGGTACGCGGCAACAAGTTAAAAGATTGGAAAACAAAACCGATTTTTTGTTTACGTATATCAGCTAATTCATCTTCACTAAGTGACGACACATCTTGTCCATCTAAAAAATAAAAACCGCTGGTTGGTGTATCCAAAGCTCCCAAAATATTCATAAGGGTTGATTTTCCAGAACCAGATGGCCCCATAATGGCCACAAACTCGCCATCTTCAATTTTAAAACTGACATCATTCAAAGCAAAAAACTCCGTACCGCCGGTTTCGTATTTTTTAGAAATGTTTTTTATTTCAATCACAATATTAGATAATGGAACAATCTTGAAATTTAAAGCTTGGAATTCTCTTTACTGTGGTGGCATTCCACCACTTGGTCCGCCACCAGTACTAAAAAGACTGGCCGCCGAAGAGGTTGTGGTTTTAGTCGATGAATTTGAACCACTGGAACCTGTGGAGGTACGAATAATTACCTGGTTGCCTTCGCTTAAACCGGAAACTATTTCAGTATCGGTATCGTTAGAAATACCGACTTCAACATCAACCGCCGTAGGGGCCACGGAAGATGTCACTCCACTAATCATTTCGGTGTCGCTAAAGGTTTGATCGAATTTTTGCACATAATAAATATTGTCCCGGCTTTGAATAGCGTTACTATTAACCATTAAAATATCGGTTTTAATTTCCGTAACAATATCAGCGGTTACACTCATCCCCGGCAAAATACGGTCATCTTGAGTATCAAAAGCAATATGAACATCATAAGTAACAACATTTTGTGAGGAACTGCCGATCATATCAACACTGGTCACTGTGCCGGAAATGGTTAAATCTTCTAAAGCGTCAAAAGTTAACGTGGCTTTGTTGTCGACTTTAACTTTAGCTACATCAACTTCATTTAATGAAATGACTGCGGTTTTTTGATTAGATACCAAGGTAGCCACGGTAGTGCCCGAGGTTAAAGAATCACCACGTTTAACAGTTAAACCAGCCACCGCACCGGACACCGGAGCTTTAATGGTATATTTTTCTAAATTTTCATAAGCCTCGGTTAAAGCATTTTGTTTTTGGGCCACCACGATTTTTTGGGCTTCGATTTCAGACTCGTCGGCTCCAGCTTCTAAATTAGCCAACTGCAATTTCTTTTCAGCTACGTTTTCCTCGGCACTAGCTAATTCGTCGTCATCAGCTCCGGCTAAAAGATCAGCTAAATTATCTTCAGCATCTTTTAAAACTTCTTCGGCGTCAGCCAAATCATAAGGTGCCGATAAATTAACCCGCTCGATAGTGTCAGTAGAAGTTTGTAAAGAAGAAATAATAGAATTTATATCAGAAATATCACCAGAAATTATTGGGATCATTTCATCTATATGTTCGACAATAGCCGAATGGCTATAATTTTCACTTTGAATAGCATCAAATAAATTATTGGCATCATTAACTGAATTAGAAATCAGCTTAGCAACGGCTAAGGTATCTTTAGACAATTGTTCCTTAACCTCGCTATCGCTCGATTGATTTGAATTCAAATAATCAACCTGAGCTGCGTTAAAGTAACCTTCGGCCGAATAATAATCAGCTAAAAGTTTTTCACTATAACTGGACCCGACTAATAAATCATAAAAACCTATATATTCTTCAGAACTATTTTCAGTACCAATCAAATCGGCCAAATCATTCATAACTCCGGGTAATTCCAAAAAAGCTGAAACCACAGCGTTATAACCATCTTCGACAGATGATGAAACATCTTGTCCGTTAGTAACCTGGATTTCTGACAAATCACGCTCGGCCTTTTCCACAGCTGTTTCGGCATCGGCGATTTCATCAACTGTTGGTTGCAAAGCAGCCAAAGCACGTTCAGATTGAGCTAAAGAATTTTTCGCCTGCAAAAGTGTCAGATCATCAGTCGGTGAAAGCAGTTCGGTTAAGTCAAGCTGAGCACTTTTTAAAGCCGCTTGAGCTTCACGCACCGATTGGTTAGCCGAAGTACTGTTAATAGTTAAAATAATCGCACCTTCATCAACTACTTGATTGTCAGAAACGTAAACTTGGGTCACTTTACCGGAAACTTCAGGGTTTAAAGCTATTTGGTCTTGGCCATAAACTTGACCACTGCCAGAAATCACCGTACTAATATTACCCTTTTCGACTGCCGCCAAATAATAATTAGTTTCAACGGTTTCACCATTAACTAATTTAAAAGTCAAAAATCCGCCGCCAATCAATAAAAAAAATAAAAGGGCAAAAATTTTTTTTCTTCCGATAATTCTACTGAATATTTTTTTGAACATATAGATTTGCTTTCTCTCGCCGCCTTAACCCTCTCTAGACCACCTCTCATGAGGCTAGGCTCGTGGCGCAACAATTAAAGAGAGGGTTAGGGTGGCGGGGAAAAAATTTCCCGCCTTTAAAAAATTATTCTTGGGTTTCAGAATATTGCCACGGCATTTCACCATTTTTATAGCGTTTCACCATGCGATCAAAATGTTTTTGTAATTTTTCTGACATTTCGTCAGTCATTTCTGGAGCATCGGCTGGTTTATGTTCTTCGATAAGTGACAAAAAAGCATCAAAATCATCATTAGCCAAAACGGTTGATAATTCTTCTTTATCTCGGCCCATCATTAAACCTCTGCCCAGTGGTCCGCCATGACGACCACGACCTGCGCCCATCATTTTACCTGGGCCTTGTGGAGTTTCACCGTTGTTATACATTTCCACTATGTGATCGAAATGGTCTTGCATTTTTTCAATTTGCTCAACAGTTGGATCAGGGGCATTTTGTGGTCGATCTTCGGATATTTTTTCCAAATAGGCTGAAAAATCATTGTTAGCCAAGATGGTGGACATTTCCCGGATATTCTCTTCGGTCATCGGCCCACGACCATGATTGCCAGGACCACGACCTCGTTCAGATTGTGACTCGCCGGAAAAAGTAGCAACTTGTCTAGAGTCAACATCAGTAGCCGTATCGGCCGCGTAAACACCTGAGGCTGTTGCTGACATACCCAAAACCCCCAACAGGGCTAGGCCCGTAGTTATTTTGTTTTTTCGCATATTTTTAAAAAGGATTTACATGTAAAAACGTAAATTGGTAAAAACGTAAACACGGCTTAAAGTCACTGTAATTTTACGTTTTTACGCTTTTACGCTTTTACAAATTAATAAAAGCGCGCTGTACTTAGTAATACTCCCAACAACAAAATTTCTTTCAAGGTGTTGTTCCCAAAACGTAAATTCAGAAAGTTGTGGGTTCTAGGTTAGCCATTTTTACCCCCGAAATTGTCTTGTCTATTATTTGGGAACACGCCTTTCAAAATTAAAAAGTGAAACAAAAACCCAAAAGAAGCGTATAATGTATAGATTCTATGGAAATATTGGCAGATTTAACGGACGAAGAAGTGGCCAAAAGGTCATCCCGTGAACGCTTTCTTTTCTCTATTATCGTGACACGCTATCAAGAAAAATTAAGCCGTTATATTCGTCGTCTGGGTGTATTTCAAAAAGAAGAAATCGAAGACATTCTTCAAGATGTCTTTATTAAGGTTTATAAAAATCTTCAAGAATTTGATGCCTCATTGTCGTTTTCGTCTTGGGTTTATCGTATAACTCACAACGAAACCATGACTTTTTTTAGAAAAAAAAGTCTTCGACCATATGGACACTACGTCGAAGATTCAGAAAAAGTGTTTTCCAGTCTTGGCTCGGAAATCAATATTGAAAAGGAGCTTGATACAAAAATAAATTCCGAAAAATTGGCCGCCATTCTACCGAAGATATCAAAAAAATATCGTGACGCGATTATTCTTCGTTATTTTGAAGAAAAAACCTACCAGGAAATTTCTGACATTTTACGAATACCCACTGGATCAGTCGCCACGCTTATACACCGAGCCAAAAAAGCTTTACAAAAAAAACTCAAACATCTCGACAAGTAAATTTATATGGAAAAACAAGACGAAAAAGAAATCAATGATTTGCCAGATAAAATTCTTGAACGTATTGAAAAAGAACACGTCAAACAAATTCCTGGCTGGTGGTTCAAAACCAAAAATATTTTATTTTGGGTTCTTTGGACAATATTTGTGGTTGGCGGCGGTTCGCTAGCAGTTTCAGCCATGGCTTTTCATACACGTTTTGCCGGTTGGGATTCATATCTTGTTACACATGATTCGTTGCTCAGTTTTATCTTAGACACTTTCCCATATATTTGGCTTATAATTTTGGTAATCTTTCTGATTATTGGTTATGAAAATATTAAAAATACCAAGACTGGCTATAAATATACTTTCTCACTTATCGCCGGGGTAAGCCTAGTTTCTTGTTTAGTTGGTGGGTTTATTTTATACACAACCGGTCTTGGCCAAATTGCTGATGAAGACATAGGCTCGCGACTACCATTCAGCCATTCGGCTATGGAACGACAGGGTGAATTCTGGCTAAAACCTAATGAAGGTCTTTTGTTTGGCAAAATTATTTCTATCGACACGGAAAACTCAACTTTTATTTTAAGAGATAAAAACAAAAACGAATGGACAGTTGATATTTCAGAGCTATCAGAAGCTGATAAAATCACTATTCAATCTTCAACAAATATTCGTTTAATCGGTTGGCGCGAAGCTGACAGCGAAATTTTTAACGCTTGTTTTATTATCCCTTGGGAAAACGAAATATTAAATCGCCATCAAGAACCATTCCCAGACTGTGATAAAGATGATTGTCCTCTATTGAACATCATGTCTGATGAAGAACAAAAAGAAATCACCTCGTGCAAAGGTGTGCCGGGTTATGAATTTTTAATAAAGACCCAGGAGGAAGAAGAGATTGAGGAATAAAAAAACTCCGTTATTCATAAACGGAGTCAAGACTAAAGAACTTTTTACTCAAGATCGGCCGAATCAGCATACCAACCGTTCTGATTGGGAAAATCGACCACGACCGTATCTTTGTCGACCACTTGGACGATACGACCAGCTTCACGTCTGTCGACTCGACCGTTCAAAAAGGCTGATTGATTTTGTTCGCGAAGACGAACTGAATCACCAACCTGACGTCTTCGTGTTTCAGCAGCGACCTGCGGTATCGGAGTCAAAACCTCGCTGTCTCTGAACCTGGCTATTCCAATATGACCGGAAAACCTCTCCCTTATTCCGGAAGAAATGTTGTCATAGTTATCAACATTTTGGCTTTTTGTCATACCATAATTGGCTTCAAAAAGCAGGAAGGAAAAATTACCGTCACTGTTAGTTTGCCAAGCAACTACGATTGCCGGCTGACCAACAGCTTTTCCTGACAAGTAATCTGGCCAATTTCGATTAAAAGGGATAACCACATCGCCAATAGAAATCGGGCGACCGTTCTGATCATTACCAATTGACCCACCACCTCTCTTAACGGTAGAAATGGTTGTTGCCAATGATCCGGGAAGTGTAACAGTCGTACCATCTCTTTGTCGAAACAGTAGTGACGAACTAGAAAAAGTAACCAGCCTTGTCGAGAAAATCTCTGACAACGGTGTAAAATATTGAGAACCAGCATCGGAAAAAGCTGTTCCATCACTGAAAGATCCATTGATAGTACCGTGCCAACTGCTGTAATAGGAAATCCGACAAATCTGACCATCACGACTTTCGCTAACTCTGCCCGATCCACCGTTATATCTCGCTGACCCGCCAACCGTAAATTCTTTTTTAGAACCAATGTTGACGTTGTGCAAATCCTTTATCTCAATCCCCACCTCTCTGCCACCATCCACAATCTTGAAGAACTCAAGGGTGTTGCGACCAAGGGGAAAACTGAGACCATTCATGAAGACCAGATCGGTGACTTTGGAGTCTTTTTCGTTTCTGACAAAGCAGCGAATCTCCAGCTTGTCGCCAGTCTTCACGCTTTGGACTTCATCGCCGGTGTACTTGAGTACCTGGCCTTGAGAGAGTTGGGTTGGACCTTCTTTCCAAACCAGTGAAGCCGGAACCAGGTTGGCATTTTCTGTTTGCCACTGACTCTGTCTCACGATCGGCAAAGTGTCGTTGCCATGTTCGAACTCGAGGTCGATGTCCAGGGGGTGTCGATCAGATCTTTGGCTTGGTACCAGGCGTACGAAGCCGTACAGACGGCCAAGACGCAGCAAGGACTTGGGGTCAGCGGTCATGAAGTGAGTGTTGGTGCCAAAACTCAAGGTTTTGTCACCAAAGACAACTTCTCTGTCACTGAGTTCGTACTTGAAGGTTTCCCACTCAAAGGTGAGGTTACTGTTTTCACAGACAACAATATCGTCTCCCAACCCTTCGAAGGTCGTGATGAAACGACCACGATCCTCACGGTTTTTTTGGACCTTGAGAATCATACCTTGGGTGACAGAACGATTATTGCTGGAAGTGACTTTCACCACACTATTTGGGGACAGAGTCGAGTCGCCGTATGTGAAGGCTTGGCCTTCAATACGGGGAACGAGAAGTCTGATAGAAGACAGAAGTCTGCCACCTTGGGAGGTGATATACGTCCAACCGTCTCGGCCTTCGATTCTGACCTTGGCGTCACCCTCCCTGTCCAAAACAAGTTCGTTGATTCGATACTTGGTTCTGGTTGAGAAGTCGGGAAGGTCGTCTTTGGAAGTGAGAATAAAACGACTACCGGCACGAATGAAATACTTGTCGTATCGCAATTCTCGCGGATACGAAGGTTCGGGGACCTGCCGGTATTCAAAATGATCGGCCAGGCCACCTGTACGACTTCCCAAAGGAACCATTTTTGCAATCCCCTCCAGACGTACATACCAAGTCCCTCGACCGTTGTGCGAGAAACCCAAAACAGTGTATCCCTGATTTCTAGCCAGCCCGAATTCGGAATTGTAACTTACAGCAGTCAGAATATCACCGACCCGAATAATTGCTTTACCAATAAGAACCGCGACATTCGGAGTGTTGACCAAACCGGTTGTATCACTCTCCGCGGCTTGTTTTTTTAATCTCATGGAAGCCACGAGGGACAAAACAACAAGTTGATCAACAGTTTTGCCAGCGGAAACGATTTTTAGTTGTTCAGCTCTGGCAATACTACCAATAGTACCTTCAGCCGGTATCCATTTGGCTGACAAAACCCAGAGGGGTTTTTCCAAACCGTAATGTTCCCATTCCCAAACCGTAGCCATTTCTGGAATAGAAGTTTTGTATAGAGCAGCTGTTTTGCCACCCATTCCAAACTCCTGCTTCCAAAAAGCTTCGATGGCTTCATCTACAGCCAAGCTCGAAGTAAAACCATGTATCTGATCGACAGAGATTGTCGGTGGAATAAATGTGTCGTCTTTGGTTAAACCGGTCAAAAGCAGAAAGTCGTTTTCCGACCTAATTGCTTGACCGCGGAAAAAAACCCTGACGCTTTCCACTTTCAATCCTTTTACCCGAACAACAAAAACCACAAAAGGCAAACTAAGTCTAAAGGTGGTTCTGAAACGATCACCGACTGTCAAACCAAGACGGGAAACCAGACCACGCTTTTCAAGGCTTTCCCAATCACCAGCTTCAGGTTTCCAAGTCAACAATCGCTCACGTGGCGGTTGTTCAATAACAAAAACCGTGGAGTCTTGCCCAGGAATCATCAACCGACAATTGTCGGGCAAAAATAAGGAACTGTTGGCGGAAAAAAGCCGGGAAAGATATTCCTCAGTAACTTTTCCACGACCATTTAACAAAGTGGCGATCCCTTTGTCATTTGCAAGAATGCGATCATTGTCTGACATTTTACAGTCTCCTTTTTTTACTACGAAGAAAGATTTTGAGAGAACTTTTCCGTCAAAGACGGACTGGACTTTTTACTATATTAAACAAAAAAAGTCAATAAAAAAACGCCGTTTGAAAAAACGGCGCAAAGACAGCTTTTTAAGCTGAAACAATTTCTGATGGTTCAGCCTGCCAGCCTGGGTGACTGGGAAAGTTAACCGTCAAAGTCCCATCACTTCCTTCGGCAATCACAAAGCCTTGTTCGTTCCTTTTAATCTGACCACTCAGGAAACAAGGATTGATACCTTCCCGAAGTTTTACTGCGGATTTTCCACTAAACTTAACTGTTTCCAGTTCAGATAGTAGACCCATCCACTCGTGGTTATCAGGGAAATCAACCGCGACGCTATCGTGATCAAGATCGATGATTTCACCGATCTCTCCTGGTTTGACACCACCCCAACCAGAAGCTGGTGTAACGCCAGTTTTTACTTTTACCACCATACCAACAGATAAGCGGTGGGTGTCGAATTTCGAGACAATTGGTTGAACAGGAACAGGTTCAAGGACTTCACAGTCCTTAAATCTAACCACTCCTACTTGTTCAGAGATTCTGGTTGATGGAAAGGGAATGTCGCCAAAACCGGAAAGATCACGACCCCGCATTCCATAATTGATTCCAAAAAACAAGTAACCGTAATCACCATCGTAATGGCTTCTCCAATGAACGACGGTCGCTGGCTGGTCAACTACTTTTTCTGGCAGGTATTCCGGAAAACTTCGTTTAACCGGCACAACAACATCACCAATAAAAATCGGACGACCATTACGATCTTTTCCTATCGAACTGTCACCCCTTTTAATGGTGGAAAGTACGGCCCTCAATAGTTCAGGAAGAACAACTGTACTTCCATCTTTTCGACGGTAAACAATCGAATCCCCTGTGACTACAGGAAAAAACCGCGAGGTAAAAATTATCGATTGTTCGACCTTTAGACCCTCGGCTTCGATTCGATCAAAATCTTGACCATCGTCGAATCTACCCGACCAATGACAACCGTTACCACATCCATCAGTGATAGTACACATCTGTCCCGCATAGCGAGAAGAAAGTCCAGCACCATGTAAATATTTTGCTCGGATTCCACTTCTTATTTTTCCATTACTGGTACCACCGTCAACTTCTCGCAAGCTTCTACCAACCTCAATCCCCACCTCTCTGCCACCATCCACAATCTTGAAGAACTCAAGAGTGTTGCGACCAAGGGGGAAGCTGAGACCGTTCATGAAGACCAGATCGGTGACTTTGGGGTCTTTTTCGTTTCTGACAAAGCAACGGATTTCCAGCTTGTCGCCAGTCTTCACGCTTTGGACTTCATCGCCGGTGTACTTGAGTACCTGGCCTTGAGAGAGTTGGGTTGGACCTTCTTTCCAAACCAGTGAAGCCGGAACCAGGTTGGCATTTTCTG
>Ga0265292_1000234_pt1 | contig 95571 bp, 75 predicted proteins | sample Munlanlewell296A_FD_189080 | JGI IMG/M metagenome (GOLD analysis project Ga0265292, IMG submission 189080) | Leachate microbial communities from a municipal landfill in Southern Ontario, Canada - Leachate well 296A | ecosystem: Engineered > Solid waste > Landfill > Unclassified | place: Canada...
TCTTTACTATTGAGGAATCCGGCATGCAGATTATTTACAGGAATGAATACGTCATCCCGGAACATGATTGTCAGATCAGTGGAATTATTTTCCGATCAGACAGGTGTACATGAAAAGGTCTGCGACAGCAATAATCCTCCTTGTGGCCGTCATCACGGCCATAGCAACGACGCCGTTAGCTGCTACCGGCGCATCGGCGACCAGCACCGAGGCAATTGATAACTCGCTTTCCTGGACCATTCGCGGTTTCAACTATCCCTCCTGGTGGCATGACGAATATCTGGGTCAGTCATCGAGTGATTCTTTGAGCCGCGTTGCCGCCACCGGCGCCAACTGGGTGGCCATAGATCCCACTCAGTACATGAATACCGTGACTTCCAACTCGATGGCGCCGGAAAACGGGGGTGCGGGGCGCACCGCGTCCGACGAGGCTGTCATCAAGGCAATCGATGACGCCCATGCCCGCGGACTCAAGGTTCTGCTCAAGCCGCATATCGATATCTCGGATGGGACGTCACGCTGGGATATCCACCCGGCCAATCCGGTGCGATGGTTTGCCAACTACAAGCTCATGATGGTCAATTACGCCACACTGGCGGACGCGCATCACGTGGAAATGATCTCGGTCGGCACCGAGCTGGTTACCTTAAGCGGTTCGAATTATTACAGTTACTGGGCGGATGTTATCGGCGGTGTCCGTTCCGTTTATCACGGACCTGTCACCTATTCCGCCAGCACTACCGAATGCGACTACCTGAGCTTCCCCGGCCTGCTGGACTATCTGGGCCTCGACGTTTACTTTTCGCTAAGCGATAACGCAGAGCCGACACTCGAGGAGCTGATGACCGGCTGGACCGATTATCACGGATATTACGGCGACGGAAACTGGCTCGCATCCATCGAGCAATGGCAGGCACGGTGGAACAAGCCGGTTATCTTTACGGAGCTGGGCTACCGCAGCGTCAAGTACGTAGGACGCGAACCCTGGGACTGGTCGGCCGCAGCATACGACGGTCCCAACCAGGCAAGGGCCTACGAGGCGGCCTTCAGGGTGCTCGGCAACAAGCCCTGGCTGGCAGGCGTCTTCTGGTGGGACTGGATGCCGGATGTGAATTCCGGCGGCCCGGGGAACACTGATTACACAATTATCAACAAGCCCGCCGAAGATACCGTGAAGTACTGGAATGCCCTTGGCCAGGCTCAGGGGCCATCCGTTGGCGTTACGGTAAATTCCACAGGCTGGGGCAGCTACGCCGATTACCTGGCGCGGAATCTTCGTGTTGACTACAGATTTGAAAATACAGGCGGCGGTCCGGCCATGAATGTCACAATGACCGACAGCCGCGCCACAGATGGCGTACAGACGCTCACGACCCTACCCCTGGATCTTGGATCACTCGATCCGGGAAACGGAATCACGGCGGCAGTAACATACAAGGTTTCTGCGGGAGTCGCATCCTTTCGCGCGTTTATTGATATCTCATTTCGGGATGCTTACGGGAACTCGCATCATCTTCCTGAAGCGCTGCCAATATGAGTATTCAGTCCTGATCAGGTTTCAGGAATAACGGTTTCACTTCTGGTTTCTCCTGACTCCTGCCTATCCGGGCTATTTTGTCAGCACAATAATAGCTTTCTCGGCCTCCGGTTTGTAAAGAAATATCTGTTTGTGCCAACCGAGGATGTCTTCAGAAAGGGTGCTACCCCGAATCCATTCATTTAATCGAGCCCTGGTGACCCTGGATTATCCTCAAATAAATCGGGGAATAGATTAGTCAGTAGTCAGAAAAGATGCATGAGACAAAAAAGAGGCGGGAGAGCGCTATGCGGGATAACGGAAACCCATCTGCTGAAAGAACTGAATCTGCGGCCGGTATCAATGGAAGGGTTATCGCCGGGCTGGCGCTTATGTTCACGGCTGTAACGCTTATCGCATTGACCGGATGCAGATCCGACACTCCTGTGAATACCACGGCCTCTCAAACCATCGACGCTCCCGTAAGAACCGCAGGCCCGCTCGCCTTCGCCGTCAAGACGGATTATGGCGCGGGATCTGAACCAAGTTCCGTAACGACAGGCGACTTCAACGGAGACGGAAAGACCGACCTTGCCGTGGCAAATTATGGCAGCGGTAATGTCTCGATTCGTCTGGGCGCGGGTGACGGCACCTTCGGCGCCAAGGTGGACTATGGCGCCGGGGTCAATCCCAGCTCGGTCACCACTGGCGAATTCACCGGAGACGGCAATACCGACCTTGCCGTGGCAAATTATGGCAGCAATAATGTCTCAGTCTTCCTGAACGCCGGCAACGGCACCTTCGGCGCGGCGATGAACTATAGCGTGGGTACCGGTCCGGGCTCGGTAACCAAAGGCGACTTCAACCGGACAGGAAAGATCAGCCTGGCCGTGGCAAACACAGACAGCGACAGTGTCTCGATCCTGCAGGGCGTGGGTAACGGTAGCTTCGGCGCAGCGGCAGGCTACGGCGCGGGCTCCCGGCCAAACTGCGTGGCCGCGGCTGACTTCAACGGTGACGGCATATCCGACCTCGCATTCGCGAATTATGGGAACAACATGCTCTCGATCCTGCCGGGTACGGGTAACGGCACATTCGGTGCTGCGGCAAACTACGCCGCGGGCGCCAGTCCGCATTCGGTAACGACGGGCGACTTCAACGGAGACGGAAAGACCGATGTTGCCGTAGCAAATGCGGACAGCAACGATGTATCGGTCTTCCTGAATGCGGGCAACGGCACCTTCGGCGCGGCGGCAAACTACGGCGCGGGTACTTATCTGTCCTCAGTAACCACAGGCGACTTCAACGGAGACGGAAAGTCCGACCTTGCAGTGTCAAATTATAGCAGTGGCAATGTCTCGATTCTGCCGGGAACGGGTGACGGCACCTTCGGCGTTAAGTCGGATTACGCCGCGGGAGCAGGCCCGATCATGGTAACCACAGGCGACTTTAACGGCGATGGAAAGACAGACCTTGCAGTGGCAAACTGGGAAAGCGGCAATGTCTCGATCCTGCTCAATACGACAGATTTCGGTAACTCCTAGAGTTATTTATTAAGGGTAGGATCACAATGCCGGATACTGGCTGGTGTTATTTTTTCAGGGATACAGCGGGGTGATCTCAGTCCTGTGGAGCATGAAAGAATGCAGGAGGAGCGAGTGGTATGGGCCACTGTGTCAATGGAAACGGGGTAACTCCAACTCCAAATCTATATTGCACCAAACCAGGGTGTCAAAGAAAGTGGGGCAACTCCACGCTGGCCCTTGGAAACGAACAAACCGTTTTGCCGAGTTTAGATTTCTTTTTGCTGGGGGAGTGTAGATTTCAAGGCTTACAAGGCTTTCAAGGCTTACAAGGCTTTCAAGGATTTTAAGGTTTCAAGGCGTACAAGGCTTACAAGGACAACTTTATGGGGAGGCTGTTACATGAAAATATTAACTAGGCTTTCGATTGCAGTACTTATTGCAGTCACGATTTTGTTTGGTTTGGCTGTGTCCAGCGCCGCCGCGACACCCATGGTAGATCTTGGTACGGCGGAGGGTTTTGCCGTTCTGGGCGGTCAGGCGGTCACAAACGTCCCCAATTCCGTTATTACCGGAGACGTTGGGCTTAGCCCAGCCGCCGGCACGAACTATGCCGGGTTAACTCCAGCCGAAGTATCAGGCACAATTTATGCGGTAGATGTCACTGGGCCCGCAGGCGTTGCCGGAAATAATCCAAGCCTGGTGAATGGGGCCCAAAGCGATCTGACAACTGCATATGTCTACGCTGCCGGACTAACGCCGACTCAAACATTCTCCGCGACTGACGATCAGCTCGGCGGGCAAACCCTGACAGATGGCGTTTATGCGTTCGGCCATGGCGACACTGCTAATTTAATAGGTACCCTGACGCTTGATGGCCAGGGTAATTCAAATTCAGTTTTCATTTTCCAGGCTTCTTCCGACCTCGTCACAGCTTCAGATAGTGTGGTTCGGCTTATAAATGGTGCCAACTCTTGCAGGGTGTTTTGGCAAGTTACCAGTTCTGTGACTTTTGGAACGAGGACTACCTTTGTAGGAAATGTAATGGCACTGACATCCATCACAGATAACGGCTACTCGACTATTAATGGAAGTCTGTTGGCAAGAAATGGCCAGGTTGCATTAAACCACACGACCGTTAACTGTCTTACTTGTGAAGTCGGGACAAGTACAGGCACAGGCACAGGCACAGGAACGGGCATTTCTCTGAACCGATTGCCGAATACAGGCCTTAGTTTTCCCTTGTATTTCGCCCTGGTGCTGACAGGAATATTTTCAGGTGCGATCATGCTCAGGGTAGCGCGAAGAAAAGGATAATTCAGCAAGCCCATATATAGCGAGGCAGTTACGAACAAGAGCCAGGCGAGTATTTGTCTGGCTCTTGTAGTTATGGACCACGTTAGAGATATATTTAATATTAAACAATATGGCGGGAAGGCGTAGGAATCGAAACTACCAACGGCGGGTTACCGCCGCCTACCGGTTTTGAAGTTCGGTGCAGGTCTTGTCTTCTGTTACCAGATAATCCCTTTTAGTGCTTTCTAATGGGGATTACGAAGGGTCTGTTTCGCTTCTAATACCTTCTGGTAACATCTAGTAACAGCCATTTTGTTAGCAAAATGTTAGCGTTTTCGACGGAACAAACCTTCGCATCAGATCAAAATTGATTCGTCTCGATCGCCCCATCGAAGACTGTTTGCTTTTCTCCTTTATCGTTCTCCACCATGACCTGCAAGGCGTCCAAAGCCCGTTTGACAAGGAGTTATCAGTGATTGAGGATTAACCGGATCAATCTAAACCACCATCTCAATATGTGTTCTTCCTGCTATTGTTAGAATATCGTGTGGAAAGGTGAGGAGTATATAATGATGTATCCGTACTGTTGTCTTGTTATATGTAAGGTATCAAAATAGCCAGACATCATAAAAGAATCACATAACTTTGTCATCAAAAACGGAATTAGGAGCGGCGTAAAATGCGAAGAATATTTGAAAGTGTATCGACTATCATTTATCTATTCGCGGCGATAACTCTTGCGTGTTTGTCGCTGGTGATTATGGCATGGTCAATTTATGAGGTCATTATCACCGCTCCGACAAAAGGCGAGTTCATTCCGATAATACTTCAATCCGTGGGAACAATAATAATATCAGCAGCCATTATTGACGTTGCAAAATATATGATTGAAGAAGAAGTCTTTATAAATAAGGAAATTCGTGATCCTGAAGAAGCCAGAAGGACAATAACAAAAATAATGGTCATCATTTCTATCGCAGTCAGCATTGAAGGATTGGTTTATATATTTAAAGCTGGAACAAAAGATATCTCACTCTTACCATATCCGGCTTTTCTCATAGTTGTTTCAGTTTTTTTAATAGTGGGGCTTGGGATATATCAAAAATTAAGTGTAACTGTAGAAAAAGAAATAAAAAAGAACGTCTGACAGGTGCATGGAGCCGACCGCTTAGACTCGGCGGCTCAAGCATAATGCTATGTGTAAGGGTCAACAATAGGGCTTTGCTATTGCGACAAAACGATTTTGCTGGACTTTTCTAAAACTGACTTTCGTACAATCAATGGTTTTTGCTGTCATATTATCCCGTTAGCTGTCAAATTTTATTCACGTCAAGTACTTTTTTTAATCTAATTATTCTATCTACTAACAATTGGCATGATTAAAAATGCATTGCGTTGCTGGAGGCTGGTTTTCTCAGTGCGAAATATGCGTTCGCTTCATTTTTCCTGACTTAGGAGAAATTGTGCTCCTCCATTTCCCTGGCCTTAATTTGGCCGACCCTCAGTATAAACAAACCGTTTTGCCTAGTTTAGCCGTAATCTGACCGGGGCAATCTAAATGTATAAGGACAACTTGGGGAAAACCAGAATGGAGAAGTGATGAGTCCTGAACCGAGAGATAACAAGCTGGAATATGAAAGCGACGAGTACGGTGAAACCGAGGTGGCTGAAGACACAGCGGCTCATCGGGAAAACGAGATCGGCAGGATAACCGGCATAATCTGGCTGCTGTTCGGAATCCTTGAGGTGATAATCGGGATGCGGGTTGTTCTCAAGCTGCTCGCAGCCGATCCGCTCAACAGTTTTGCGAGTTTCATCTACCGCTTCGCCCGTGTGTTCGTTTGGCCGTTCTTCGGGCTGGTAGCCGAACCGACCTCGAATGGCAGCGTCTTCGAGGTGTCTTCGATCATCGCCATGGTCGTCTACCTGTTGATCGCCTGGGGCATCACGCGCCTCGTTTACCTGGTCATGAAGTCGTCGCGTGTGCGGTCCGAGCGCACAGTGCATAGACAATAGATTCCATTCGCTACAAGGAGGAGCACGGGGCTGCCTGATCGATATGAAAAAGGCTCAACCCAATCTTACGAGCAGTCAAGGGTGAGATATGGAACGCAGGTCTATGACTTGACGAGAGTCTGCGTTATAGAGACTACGGCCGATTCAGGGAAAAAGAGCGCTCGTCACTGACCGAGACAAGGGTATCGGCCATGTGGTTGTCGTTACCAATACAAAGGACTAAGGAGGTTCATCATGTGGGTGGTTATTCTGCTTTTAATACTCGCCTTACTTCTCGGTGGCATCGGGCTCTTCGTCGAGACGTTAAGATGGATTCTAATAATTGCTGTTGTCCTTTTGATCGCAAGTATCCTTACCGGATGGAGGAAAAGAGCATAAGGGTCGGATAAAGGGAGTGTCAGAAATATTTGGTACCTGTCTCGATCGAGTGGCCATCAATTTATAATCGGCGCGATTCCTACCCCGCGCCGATTTCTATCAATTTACTGAGTTAAGGGGAAACTTGGTGCTGAAGGTGGGAATCGAACGCACACGAGGGATGAACCTCTCCGGAAGATAATTCAAGATCGATGTTTTAGAAAATGTTAGCGTTTTGTTAGCGGAAGTTGCATATTTTGTTTTTAAAGATACGGGATGCAAGAGAAGAATATGCCAATTTGCAGGCTAAAACATTGGCGGGAAGGCGTAGGAATCGAACCTACCAACGACGGGATTACCGCCGCCTACCGGTTTTGAAGTTCGGTGCGGGTCTTGCTTTTTGTTACCAACTAGTCGCTTTTAGTGCTTTCTAATTGGGTTTTCGAGGAGTCCGCTTCACTTCTGGTACCATCCAGTACCAACTAATCCCATACATTTTGTTAGCAGAATGTTAGCGTTTTTGATTACCCTTCCGGTACAAAACATATCTATTTTGTACCAACTCAGAATGCCAACGAAAGAGGGTCAGCTCCAACTCCATTGACCTTTATCTCTGTTATCAGCATTTTTGTTTCTTCATATACAAGAAAAGCGTATAGCTAGACTCATATGCAATGTTTTCCAAGTCACCGTAGCTTCCCTCTACATTCTTAACAAATATGTCATATGCTCTCTCGAAATCGCCTTGATCGTACAATTCTAGAGTAGAGTAATGCTTGTTTTTTGTCTGCTCGTAGACTCTCGTAAAGGGTACACACCTCTTAAAAGTAAAGTCCCTCTCCTCAATGAGCTCAAACCCGCCATACTCTGCCAACCCACTGAGAATCTCTCTATCTAAAACCTGGCTGTAATCTAGATAATCAGGGAAGTGCTTACCCCAAATATGCTCTGCTTCCTGGTCTTTTGTCCGCGAATAAATAGCGAAGTATCCATGCGGTTCTAAAATCCGCTTTATCTCTTCAACAGTACCCTCTACAGGTAAATGATGGAACGAGTTGAAAGCCGTAACGACCGTGACGCTATTTGACTTCAAGCCAGTTTCATAAGACGGAGCAAAAACCCAATCGATAGGGACTTCGAAGCCCTCTGTCCGCGTTCTAGCTACCTCAAGCATATTTGGGCTAATATCGACACCAGTTGCCCTCTTTACTGTAGTCCCAAGCTCATCCAAAACCTTAATCATTGGTAGTAAATACCTTCCCGTTCCGCAACCAAAATCGCAAAGGGTTAATTCATCCAGTCCAACCATCTGAGCAAGACGATAAACTGGCTCACTATCAAACGTTCGACAAAAATCATACCCTCTTGAAATCCTGTCAAAATGCTCTGTGATATTCTTCTGTTTTCTTAATCCATGTTCTGTCATCAACACACCTCGAAGTTGTCCATTATTAAATCAGCCTTTCCAAGACTGACGATGCTCTAGGTGCATAAATCAGGTTGATACAATGAAGTTGGATGCCAACCTTGGGAGCATTGAAATATGCAGTTGCTATATTGTAACAGGGAACCCTCGGCGGAAAATCTTGGCGGGAAGGCGTAGGAATCGAACTTACCAACGACGGGGTTACCGCCGCCTACCGGTTTTGAAGTTCGGTGCGGGTCTTGCCTTCTGTTATCAGCTAGTCCCGTTTAGTGCTTTCTAATTGGGTTTCCGAGGGGTCTGTTTCACTTCTAGTACCTTCCAGTACCAGCTAATCCCACTCATTTTGTTAGCAAAATGTTAGCGTTTTGAGACTTCAACTTGGCATCCAATTCAAGAAGGTAGGGAGCAACGAACCCTTCGTATAATTTTTTCCTCTCATCAGGCAAATCTTTCCAGCCGGTAATCTTGCCGCGACATCCCTTCGAGCCGCACCCGCACTGTTTCGGAAAAAAACCAATGCCATAATTCCTCATAGCATAATCGAAGGTTATTTCTTCATCAGCAATAATTTCTCTGATGGCCACAAAGTCATGGGCACCAGTTTCATTTACGCTGATACCGCAATTCGGGTCACAGGAATGATTAACCTTGCTTATTGAACCAGCGTGAAGTACATAATCATTTTTGCCTATCTGTGAAGCGTGAGAGTGATTCCCATCCAGTACTTTATCGATCACGCCGACCATAACAATTTCGCGAGTTTTAAATGATCGCGTCGAAAAAATACCCTCTCCTCTTCCATCAGTATCTCTTAGCTCAAATCCATCTTTCATGTGGAACTTCCTTAATACTAGGAGCGAGTATTTTCATACCCACAGTTGACCCAGTCACCATGAAAATAGTTCTCTTGCCACGAGGCATACTGCGCATGTCATTGAACATACTAACAGTTTGCGGGATGGTGCTTTGCCAAAGGTAGGAAACGAGACCAAGCGAGGGGTGAGATATATTCAAGCTGACTCTTGGTTAGCAAATTGTTAGCAGTTAGATGTTTTCACATGATTGAGGGGCGGAAAACATTGGCGGGAAGGCGTAGGAATCGAACCTACCAACGACGGGGTTACCGCCGCCTACCGGTTTTGAAGACCAGCTGGGCCACCAGACCCCTGCCCTCCCGGGATGAGAAAAAGATTTTAGCGCATGATCGCCTCAATACATAACCCCCCTGAAAGCCTTAGCCGCAGATTCTCACCACAATAGTGGTATCAAGGCAATCAGGAACAGCGTGGGGTAGTAGCTGGCCTTATTAAAGTAAGCGCTGGCTATCTCGCTGGTCGGTTCCTTGACCAGTGCCAGCGCTGGAAGTAGCATCGACGGGATGCCGACCGCGATAGCGATTGCTCTGGATATCCAGGGTAGCGGCATCACCAGCGGGAAGATTACTGTGAGGCACGCCCCCGTCAGTATGGCCCTTGCTGCTGTCCTGTTGCTGAAAGTCACGGCGACGGTTCTGATGCCGACGCTGCGGTCGGAGACCACATCTGCGAGGTCGTTGGACAGGTTTCTTCCAAAGATCTCCCACAACATCAAAAAAATAAACAGGTATATGGCGCGTAAGTCCAGCGGCGCTACGGCCAGCCAGCCGGCCAGAGCCCCAAGGCTGACCATGGCTCCCGAGATGACAGTCTTAAGCCAGGTAACCCTGCGCAGCGTACAGTAGATTACCTCCAGGCCGACGCATCCGGCAAAAGCGAGGGCGCACGCGGGCGCCAGCAGCCAGGCGAGGATGAGGCTGAACAGGCCCAGCGCCGCGACCCATGAAACCGATACCGCAAGCGAAAGATCACCCCACGCCAGGGGGTGTTTGCGAACAGCCACACCTATGTCGTTGTCATCCCGGTCGGCTTTTCCGTGTTCCAGCGACTTGCGGTCTATCTGGTGGTCGAGGATATCATTCAGCGAATATACAGCGAAATATCCCGATGTCGCAGCCAGCAGCCCCAGGGCCATGACGCGCGCGGATGGCACTGCGCTGATGGCGATGACCGCTCCCATGATCGGTTGTGAAAGCGATAGAAAAGTATGTTTGCCGCGAGCGAGATCGTAGAACAGCCCGGGGTATCTGTTGATTGCGGTTACTGACATGGTCTTTATATACCAAGCCTGTTATCAAGTAAAACATGTGGTCAGTCTTGAACTCATGGTTATGAGCCATCCGTCGCCACTATGTCTCAGACGCGTATATCAGCATTTCCGGCTGAATACCGGACGCATCACTGGATGCTGAACTTTTTTACGACCGGCGTACTGTTATCGCTGGAGAGCGTAATGGTCACCTCGTAGTCGCCTTTCGGCCAGCCTGCGGTCGGCGATGTCATGGAGGATGTGTATGGCTGTGAACCGCCCTCTTTTGCTTCGGCTGTCACCGAGTCGATATCCTGAGGATCGTTGCCAAGTTCTCCCTTGATATACTTCCAGGACGAGGTCACCTTGGTGCCGCTCGGGGCGTTGTTCAGATTGGCGGACAGGAAGATCTCAGGGGTTGTCGTTTCGAAAGTCGAGCTGTCCGAGCTACATATGCCTTTGCTGTCGGCATCGACGCATAACTTGACGTCTGAAATGCCAGCGGTTGAGACGCTGCATGCCTGGAGAAAGATTGCGGCCAGCATGGCGGCGGCCACGGCGATTATTTTTTTCAATGTGATCCTTTCCTTGCCGGTATTGGTCGATCGGTGATTATCATAATATATGAGAGAAGCAGATTCTTCGTCGCTTCGCTCCTCAGAATGACAATTAATATCGCTCCTCAGAATGACAATTATTATTGCTCCTCAGAATGACAATAAACTATTTCGCTCATCCCGTTACTTTCTTCCTCAATACCCGATAGTCGCCGTCTCTACGCGTGACTCCCTTGCGGTCGAAGTATTCCAGCAGCGCCTGGGCGAACTTGCGGCTGGCTCCTATGAGGTCGCGCAGCTCCGCGAGCGTGATCTGCCCGGATTCCTGGCAGCGGTCGATCACAGCCTGCCGCGCCTGCTCCAGCGGCTCTGGGGCGAAGTAGAGATCGGGCTTTAATTTCACCGCGCGCCCGTTTTCCTCCAGCAGTTTTGCCAGCAGCTTGAGGTCATTGCCCGAGACGCCGGCATCGCGTCCGAGGTCGACAAGGGACGGTGGTGACATGCCGGCTTCGCTGAGCCCGGCGGCGATTTTTCCCATGGCGGCTTTCTGCTGCTCGGTCAAGCGGGCTTCGGCGCTTGGCAGGGAGTAGCGCTGAGCCTTCGATGCGGCAAAACCGTTCTCCACGGCGGACGCAAGCAGGGTCTGGAAGTCACGCTCACCCGCGTCCATACCTAATAATTTAGCGATCTCGTCGGCGGGCAGGCTGGGGTCGGCCGGTGATTTTTTCTGCGTTACCTCCAGCGTCGTGAGAAGACGGTTCTCAAAATCGGCGGCCGCGAGCGGTGAGAAGAAGATCTCTTCACCGCCGCTGGTTTTTTTCACTGCAATTACAGGGTCGGCCAAAGTCTCGGCCAGTTTTCCGCTCACCATCTGGCCGCGGGCATCGAGCTCATTGAAAGTCATCCCACCAGGGCTTGCTTCGGCGAGCAGCAGCTCTACAATCTCAGGCGCGTTTCCATTTTCAAGGATCTCCAGCCGCCGGACGACCTCAGCTCCCTTGCCATGCTTGCGCGGATGCGTGTCGATGACCACGCCGCCGCCGATCGTCGTGACCGGTGTCAGGGAACGCAGTATGAAACGGTCGCCCTTGGCAGGGACGATCTTTGTTTTCAGGCGCACTTGCGCGTAACAGCTCTCGCCGGGCGCCAGGCGGTCGCGGTCGGCGAACATCAACTTGGCGGTCGCGTCGGCGGTGCCGTGATGGAAGCGGGTCTGTGCCCCATACTTCAGCTGTTTGGACGCGCCCGGCAAAAGCTGTATGCGGGCGTCGACCATATAAGTTGTAGCAATACCTTCGCCCTTGACGATCATCTGCCCGCGCTCCAGCCTGTCCTTGTCGATGCCGGAGAGGTTGATCGCCACCCGCAGCCCCGCGTCGGCGCACTCGACGGGGTGGTCGTGTACCTGCACCGCGCGGGCGCGGCAGGGTATATCCTCGGGCATCAGGCGCACGCTGTCCTCGGCGCAGATCTGGCCCGACCAGAGGGTGCCGGTCACCACGGTGCCGATTCCCTTCAGGGTAAAGACGCGGTCGACAGGCAGGCGGGCGACGCCGGAGACCTGATGGGCCACTTCGGCCTTGCCGGCCGCTTCTTCCAGATGGCCCAGCAGCAGGGGCATGCCTTCTCCGGTTTTTGAACTCACTCTTACCAGCGGTGTATCTATATATGGAGTACTCGCGAGGAAATCCTCGATGTCGGCCTGGACGAGCTCCAGCATATCCTCGTCGACCAGGTCGGTCTTGGTGATGGCGATCACGCCCTGTGGTATCTCAAGCATCTCGATGATGGCCATGTGCTCGCGCGTCTGGGGCATTACGCCGTCGTCGGCCGCGACCACCAGCAGGAAGATGTCGATGCCGCTCGCGCCCGCGACCATGTTGCGCACGAAGCGCTCGTGTCCGGGGACGTCGATGACGCTCAGCTTCGTGCCCGAGGGCAGCTCCAGCTCGGCGTAGCCCAGCTCGATGGAGATGCCGCGCTCCTTCTCCTCCTTGAGCCGGTCGGTATCGATGCCGGTGAGCGCCTTGATGAGGGCGGTCTTGCCGTGGTCGATGTGCCCGGCGGTGCCGAGGACGAGGTGTTGGATTGGATTATTCGTTGCTATCTCTCCCTGGAATGACATGAAATTGGATAAATCATCTGAAAGGCATAAATCCTGCTGTCGCTCTTGGAGCTACGAAAATTTATCATTCTGAGCGAGTGCTGGTTGAAAAAGCAGATTCTTCGTCGCTTCGCTCCTCAGAATGACATCCATGGGTACTCCTCAGAATGACATCCATGGGTACTCCTAAGAATGGTAGGGCTATATGTCTGATACTTATTCTTCAAGCGCTTGCGTGACCGCGCCGGCCAGCTCCTCCACCTGCTCCGGCAGCACCGTCCGCAGGTCCAGCAGTAACAGTTCCTTGTGGATGCGGCCGATGACCGGCGGGTCGGTGTGTCTTAAGCGCGCGGCCAGCTCGTCCACGGTTATCGCTGACGGGCTTAAGGCGCAGACCCAGGAATCCAGCTCCAGCAGCGGCAGCGCGCCGCCGCCGACTTTCGAGGTCGCCTTCTCCACCGCAACGGACGCGGCGCCGCCGACTTCTTTCTTAAGGCCGCCTGCAAGTTCATCGGCGCGCGCTTTCAGGGACTCATCATTCTCGCTCAGCATCCTGAGCGTGGGAATCTTCTCCATCGCGGTCTCGGGTTTCAGGTAAAGCGCCAGCGTTGCCTGCAGCGCCGCCAGCGTCATCTTATCTACGCGCATGGCTCGCGCCATCGGATGCGCCTTCATCTTCTCGATATACTCGCTTTTGCCGACGATGATGCCCGCCTGCGGTCCGCCCAGAAGCTTGTCGCCGCTGAATGTGACCACGTCGACGCCGGCTGCGAGGCTGTCGTGCACCGATGGTTCGTCCGCGAGCGCTGGAAGTTCAGCCAACGCGCCACTTCCCAGGTCGTCGACGACGACGACCCCGTGTTCGTGTCCCAGTGCCGCCAGCTCGGCGATATCCACCTCGGCGGTGAAACCAACCACCTTGTAATTGCTGGAATGAACGTGTAGCAGCATGGCGGTCGCTGGCCCGATCGCCTTCTGATAATCCGAAAGTTTTGTCTTGTTGGTCGTGCCTACCTCTACCAGCCGCGCCGTGCTCGACGTCATGATGTCGGGGATGCGGAAGGAACCGCCGATCTCGATCAGCTCACCACGAGAAACTATGACATCCCGGCCGCCGCCGAAAACGGCGAGCGCCAGCAGTACCGCTGCGGCGTTGTTGTTGACCACGAGGGCGTTCTCGGCGCCGGTCAGCGCCATGATGATGCGGGTTATATGGTCGTGGCGCGAACCGCGCTTGCCCGCTTCGAGGTTATATTCGAGGTTGGAATAGGATGCGGCCGCTTCCGTGACGGCCTCGATGGCCTCCGGGGCCAGGACCGAACGGCCCAGGTTGGTGTGGACGACGACGCCGGATGCATTGATAACCCGTTTCAGGCTCGGCAGGAACACGGTGGCGGCTTCGTCGGTCACCGCGCGCGCCAGCCCGGCGGGCTTCAGCGCATCCGCATCCTGCTCGCGGCCCGCCAGAATCTCACGCCGAAGGCGGTCAATCACCGCGCGCGCCGAATCGACCACGAGCTCGCGGCCGAAATCCTCGATCACTCCTGCGAGGTCCGGCAGTTCCGCGACTTCCTCCACCGAGGGCAATGCTCTCAGCGAATCGGCCTGGCGGCTGGAAATGCCGCCTTTGCCTGCGTTCTTGCCCGGGCTCACCGTCCTATCCTTCCATCAGCTTTTCAAAAGCGCCGGAATCGGTTTCCAGCAGGTGGATGACCTGGTTGAGCTGGCTCAGCGTATCGCGGTCAAGGTTTCCCTCACGGAATCCCTCTTCCACGTCGTTATATTTCTGCCGCAGGTCGTCGATGTGGGGCACCAGCTTCTCAATCAGCTGCCTGACTGCTTCGAGGGCCTCGTCATTACACATGCTTTCCTCCATGGATATTATTTCTAGGATCAGGAGACTTTACTCTACCCACCGGCCGGGCGGGTGTAAAGCGGATATGGGTCGGCCTCCGGCGGCTCAGCGGGGGTCAGGCCATAACGATATCGGTCTCCGGGACGCTCTGGACTTGCCCTTGGAGGTAAATGTTCGTAGGATAATTAAGATGAAGTTTTTCACTGATAAACAGGCCACGAATAATAGCGGCTGCCGGGTAGATCTCCACCTCCATTCCCGTTTCTCCAAAGAGTCGGACCTCTGGGTGCTGAGGCAGGCGGGAATAGGCGAGAGCAACACTGACCCTGAAACCGCTTACGAGCACGCAAAATCCAGGGGTATGACCTATGTCACGCTCACCGACCACAACACAATCGAGGGCGGACTGCGCCTGGTCGGGCACAGGGACTTCTTCTTAAGCGAGGAAGTCACCACTTATTTCCCCGATGAGGATGTGAAGCTGCACACGCTGGCGCTGGGGATAACCGAGGAACAGCATCGCGATATCCAGGGGCTCAGGCGCAACCTTTATGACCTGATCGCGTATTTCAACCAGCAGGGCATCCTTTACTCGCTTTCCCATCCGCTCACGCGCCTCGGCGGGGAACTGACTCCCGGCCACGTCGAGCGGCTGATGCTGCTGTTCCCCATCTGGGAAGTGCACAACGGCTCGACTCTCGAGAGCGAGAATCTGCTGTCCCGCCAGCTGGCCGAGAGCTGCACGCCGGATAGGCTGAAAGTCCTCGAAGAGCGGCATGACCTGGTGGCTGTGCCACGAGAAAAGATAACCTATACAGCCGGTTCGGATGATCATGCCGGTTTTGATATCGCCAGCGCTTTCACCTCGACCGTCAAAGTAGACAGCATCGCCGGCTATCTGGCCGAGATCAGGGCCGGCCGCAGCGGCATACAGGGCGAGCATGGCAGTACGCTCAAGCTCGCCGACACGATGCTGGGCCTTTTCGCCCACGGCGCCGACGCCGGCATGGAAGCCGAAAACAGCGACGCGAAAAACAAGGGCCGCAACTCTAACTGGCTGGCCGGCTGGTCCGGCATGGGCCTGCTGAGTTCGGCGAAGGACAGCGGCCGCAAGTGGATGCATCTGGTATCGCTCGCGGTCGGCGGCGATGGTTCCGGCGGCGTGTTCCGTACGGTCATGGCTGACGCGGACCTGCGCCGCTCCGTCATGCCACTGCTGGCGGCTACGGTAAGCCCGGGTAAAAGCGGCGGCGAGAAGTTCCACAAACAACTGTTCTCACTTGTCAACGCCGCCTGGACGGCCGGCATGCGCTCGACGCTGTCTGATCTTTCCGAACTCAACCTTTTCAACTTCGTCGATAATCTCGACAAGATCGGCAGGCTGGTTACCCTGCAGGCTCTGCTTTTCCCGCATTCGCTTTCCGCGAATTACCATAGCCGGCAGCGGCATTTCATGCACCGGCTGAGAGCGCAGATGCTGCCGGATATCCCCAGCGGCGATGGCCTCTGGCCCCGCGTCGGCATGTTCACCGATACGTACGACGAGGTGAACGGTGTCACGAGCATCCTCAGGCGCCTGGCGGAGTTCAGCCGCCAGAACGACCGGCCCATGGATATCATCACCTGTGGTGATGGAGCCGATGCGACCGGACGGGTTGTTAAATTCCCGGCCGTAGCCTCGGTCCATCTACCTGAATACAAGGAGCTGGAGTTGTCGATACCGCCGGTTCTCAAGGTCATTCAGCATTGCGAGCAGCAGAATTTTGATGTCATTCACGCGGCGACGCCCGGTCCGATGGGCCTGGTTGCCTTCATGGTCTCGAGGATAATGCAAGTCCCCTTCGTTTCGAGCTTCCACACGGATGTTCCGCGCTGCGTCGGCCGTATCACCGACGACAAGCTCAACGAGGAAGCCGCCTGGACTTATACGCGCTGGTTCTACCGGCGCAGCGATCTCACCTTCGCCCCGTCGGTCTACAGCTGCCAGGATCTGGCCAGCCACGGGCTTGACCGGCGCAAGATGGCGGTGCTCTACCAGGGCGTCGACTGCGACCGGTTCTCTCCCGGGTTCAGTACGCCCAATGCTCGTCGGGCGCTGGGAGGCGAGGGTCGCAAGCTCCTCCTTTTCGTGGGCCGGCTCTCCGTTGAGAAAGATCTGCGTTTTCTGGCGGATGCGTATCTGGCGCTGGCCGCCAAGCGGGATGATGTCCACCTCGCGTTCGTCGGAGACGGACCACTTCTGGCTGAGCTGCAGGAGCAGCTTGGAGATAAAGCCACCTTTACCGGCTGGCTCAAGGGACAGGAGCTGGCTGAAGCGTTCGCGTCGGCCGATATTTTCGTATTTCCAAGCACGGTCGACACCTCGGGTCAGGTCATCCTGGAAGCGCAGGCATCCGGATTGCCGGTCGTACTTTGCTCCGAAGGCGGAGCGATGGAAAACATCGAGCCAGATGTGACGGGGCTTACCGCCCAAAGCCGGAGCGTCACGGATTTCAACCGTCAGATCGAGAAGCTCATCGATGATGACAGCCTTCACGGGAGGATGGCCGCGGCGGCGCGCCGTTCCGCGGCAGGGCGTACCTGGGAGAAAGTTTTCGGCGATCTCTTTGATACGTACTCCAAGCTGGTGGAAGTATCGCGGCTGGAGCCGGCGGAACGGACACTTGAAACCCGGCAGGATGCAAATGACGCGGGCGGCGAATACAAGGATACGTCCCAGGATGAGATCATAAGCCTTGCGGGGAAAGTATTCACCGCCAACCTTACAGGCCGGGCTGTTTCCGACAAATAGCCTGACGGCCGCGCTTTTCGATTCAGGAGATGTCCTTGATGGAGCCCGTACCGTCCGAGATGCAATCTGATTCAACCGATCCCGCCCTTCCCGCCCTGTTCCTGTTCGCCCATCACGACGATGAGATCTTCATCTCCGCGACCCTTCAGCTGCTGGCCGGACGCGGGGATGTTTCCGCGGTATGGGTGACGAGAGGCGGGCTGCACGGCGGCAAACGGGAGGCGGAGTCACGCCGGGCGATGGATATACTAGGCGTCGATCCTCAGAGGCAGCATTTCTTCAGACTGGCGGACGGACGGGCGCTTGACTACGCGGACGAAGTAATCAGCAGGCTGACGCGCCTGATCCTGAGACTGAAACCGGCATCGGTTTTCGTGCCTGCTTTCGAGGGCGGGCATCCCGATCATGACATCGTGCAGCTGGCCGCGGCCGAGGCAATCAGGCGCGGGGCTGTCGACAAATCCGGAGCTCGCCGCAGACCAGCGCTCTACGAATTTCCCCTCTATAACAGATGCGCGACACGCTTTATTTCCGTAGGTGAATTCATACCGGACGCGACACCGACTCTGCGAACCGCCGTGAAATTGAGGGACAGGCTGATCAGGAGGAAGCTCATGATCACATTCCGGAGCCAGCGGCCGATCACATGGCCGTTGCTGGGTTTTAAGGGGGGTCCGATGATGCTGCATCATGCGGGGGAGCCGTACCGCCGCGTGCCCGCTGAGCGTGACTATGCAGTCAGACCGCATCCGGGAAGGCTGGCATACGAGTTTTATACTCCTGTCCGGTTTGGGCGGTTCGCGGAAAAAGCGGCGCTGCTGCAGGCGGAGCGGAGGCGAAACTAGTGCCCAGCGTTCTCTAGTCGTCCAGTTTCTCTTCCAGAAGGTCGGACAGGAACAGGTCGCAGACTCCATCGAAGTCGACTTCGAATATCTTTCCAGTGTCTTCGGCTCCGGCCATACAATAGAGTGCTTCGACTCCCGGCTTTTCATCGATGTCGATCGGGTCGGAGTAAGAGCAGAGTTCACAGCAGTTTATCGAATCAGTCTTGTGATAGCTGTACAGCTTCGTCCAGGTGGTCTTTCCAGCAGCGTCAATATCCATTACGGCTCTTCCGCCGCGAGTATCTGCAGGGCTATCTCTACGCCGCTGACCCTCTCCACCATCAGGTCGGAGTATTTCGGCAGCTCCTCCGGCATCTCGCTCGAAATGACGCCGATGCAGACAGTTTTGTACTTCCGGCGCCGGCGTTTCCTCAGTTCCTTGAACGCGTCTATGTCTGTCGTGTCATCTCCGACATAGATCGCCTGTTTCACCCCGAGCCTGTCCAGCAGCTGTCCGATTGCTACGCCCTTGTCGACAGGCAGCGGCGGCCTGACCTCGATCACCATGCGTCCGTCCCGCGGTTCGAGTCCAAGCTTTCTGATCCTGGGGAAGATGTGTTTTTCGATAAGCGCGCGGGCGGCTTCCGGATCCGGAGTATTACGGAAGTGGAAGGACATCGTCGCCGTCTTGTCTTCCAGCCAGATGCCGGAATCTATCAGTTCCTCAAGCGAACGGCTGAAGTCCACCAGCTCGCGGATTTTTACTACGTACGGCTGGGCTTCGTCGCATACGACTACGGCGTGTCCGGGGAGCATCGTCTCAAAGCCATGGTTGCCGATGTAGGCCAGTTCCGAGTTTCCCGTGATTCGCATGGCCTCGGTGGCCGGCCTGCCGCTGACGACCGTTACCGCCAGGTACATGTGCGAGAGCTTTCGGATCAGCTTGCTGATGGAATTCGGAATGGCGACTTCATCCGGGCGCGGCATGATCGGCGCAAGGGTTCCGTCGAGGTCAAGAAAGATGGCCGTCGCCGCCGATGTCCCGACAAACGGCGCCAGGGTTTCCTCGATCTTGTCCAGCGTATTCGGCTGTTGGCGGTTTTTTTGCAAGGATTTGCCGGTCGTGTGGTAGAAGAGTAGTTTATACGATCCGTGCCGGACGCTTTCATGGATAAACGTGCATTCCGGCGCGTCCATGTTTCAGGCGCTATGCTATCATACGTTCGCGGCTTGCGGCAGGGGAGAGCCGCGATTGCCGGCGCGGGCGAAGGAATCGCCGCAGACATAAAGAGGGGACAAAGTCCAAAAACCTCCATTGATATATCCAGGCGGGCTTACGAAAAAAAAGCCGGTGTCGAGCGCAGCGCCGGCCATCTTGATAACCCTCCTTTTCCTTTCCCTGATGATGGCGTTCGTCGTGGTAGTCACGGGCCAGTCGGCCCAGGCTGCGGGAAGCGGCATGGTAGTGGTCACCGACAGGCTTCTTTACGCTCCCGGCGACAAGGTAAATTTTGACATCGTGGCCGATTCTGCGGGAAAAAGCCTTTCGGGCGAGCTGGTGCTCAGGGTATACCCGCCGGCTTCGCCCCTGGCGGCAAACGCATTCACCGTGGCCCCCATTTTCGAAGCCAGTGTCAAAAAGGATTTCAGCATCACCGGTCAGGCGGTCGCCGGCTACCAGGCAAAGACCGGCGACTTGAAGGCGGACGGCGGCGGTTACCCCGTGAAGGTAAGCCTCGTGCAGAACGGTGTGGAGGTCCTCTGGGGTACGACCTGGCTGGCGGTGACGGACGGCCAGGGGCACGAGCCCCTCGATCTGGTCATGCTATGGACAGCGAGCAGCCCGCCCCAAAGAAACGCGCAGGACCAGTTCATCAGTACGCGCCTGCTGGAACGCTGTCAGGCCAGCACCCAGACTGGTGAGAGCCTGCTGCAGCATCTCGCTTTTTTAAATAAATATCCGCAACTGAAGACTTCATATGCCATCGAACCCGCCCTTCTGGATCAGCTTGGCGACATGGCGGACGGATTTGAAGTGGTTGAAGGTGATAAGGCCGGCACGTTCAGCGATGCCTCACCCGAAGCCCGTATTGCCGCGGACTGCCTTGAAAATATGCGCCAGCTCGCCATTGGCGCCAACGCCGAGATACTTTCCGCCCCCTACTCCTTCGTGAGCCTTCCCGTTCTGGCCAGGCAGGGATGGGAAGACGGCAACGGTCAGTTCCGTCTCGGCCACGATGTCCTTCTGGAGTCGCTGGAGCTTACGGGTGTCCCGGACGGGACATACGCCCCCGAGCTTTATGTCACGACCGACTCACTGCGTTATCTGGCGGCGACCGGAGGTGAGTATGTCGCTCTCTCCGGCAACTCGCGGGGCAGCGTACAGGGCCGCGATATCGGCGGCGAAGTCAATTACCGGCTGCGCGACTTGAGCGGCGAGAGGATCACCAGCTTTTTTGCTGACGATGCCGCGTCGGTTTCGTTGCTGGGAAACAGCCCTGACCCGAACGCTTTTTTCGCGGCACTGGTCAACAGCTATGTTTCGGCGGAACCCAATCGCCTGATGATAACGGCTTCGCCCACGCCCACTCCGCCGCTCAGCATCGAGCAGCGGAACCGCGTCTACGGTACGCTTGCCGGACAAGCCTGGATACACAGCCTGACGCTGGGAGATGCCAGGCGGAAATACAGGCCCGATACACAGCCGGCCACGCTGCTCAGGTACGATGATCCTCTGGCAGGTTATGTTGCACGGACATACTACGAGCGGCTGGATGCCGTGCATACGGATTTCGAGGATTACCGCGCCGCAGTAGATAACGATGAGCCTGAGCTGGTGAACCTGACCCGCAGGATGTATACGGCGGAAAATGCGTACTGGCTTGACGAGCGGGCGAATCCCGATGACGTCAACCGGGGTCTGGCTTATCTGGACGAGATCGACCGGGCCGTCAATGAAGAGACCTCCGGTTTGAGCATCACGATCGATACTCCACTCGTGCAGAGGTCCGGCAATGGCGAAGCCAGAATCACCGTCGCGAACAGCCGGCTTCATCCCTTTACGATGGACATAGTGGTCGAGGGCAACGAGGGAGTCACTTTTCCCGAGGGAGCCGAAAGGCGCCTGCGGGTGGAAACCGGCAGTACGGAGCTCACGGTTCCCTATCACTCGGATGGATGGTCCCGGCTCGACGCCAGCGCCAGATCACGCGGAAACATCATGGTCGAGGACGGCGCCAGCATCCATCCGATCGCGGCCAGGGTATGGCTGGCGCTTGGCATCATCCTGGCCGGTATCGGCCTGGCGGCTGCCTACATATTCCTGATTGTCCGCCGTCGATAGAGGGCTTCAGGACGACTGTATCGAATCTGGTAACATCAATGTTAATGTGTTCGTTGTTTCGTCGTAACCTCAGGAGGAGCCGGGTGCGGATCATCACTACCCTGAAGGAATTGGGGAAGGGCGAGGATGGCAGCTTTCTCGGGACCGCCATAATCCTGGCGCTGGTCTTTGCCGTGATAGGCATCTTCATCATCGATGGCACCTCCGTCTATTACACATGGCAGTCGGCCAACGACGTCACCGAGCAGGCTACCCGCCTCGCCGCTTTTACTTATAACGAGACCAGGAGCGACGCCCAGGCGGAGAACAAGGCGGCGGACTTGTGCGAAGAGAACAACATGGTCTTCACGAGCTTCAGCGTCAACCGCTATGGACACACTTTTGACATTGGATGTTCGAAGGACGCGGACACACTGGTCTTCAAATACCTGCCGGTCTTCAAGGATCTCATCCACCAGGAAGCAAAAAAATCATCTGACAGCCTGTAGCCGCGCCACCCGTAACGTGGCCGAATAACGTTCGCCGGCATCACTTCTTTTATTTTTTAACCGCCTGCCACTTGCCAAGAGCGCTCCGGCAGGCTAGATTTCTCTTTTGCAGGCACTAATTTCAAATCTGGAGGCACCATGACGGTCAAGACTCTTTTATCTGAAGACAAGATGCCCACCCAGTGGTACAACATCGCGCCGGACATGCCCGAGGGCAGCCTCAAGCCGCCGCTCAACCCGGCTACTGGCGAGCCCGTCGGCCCGGACGCGCTGGCGCCGCTCTTTCCCATGTCGCTGATCATGCAGGAAGTGAGCACCGAGCGGTATATCGATATACCGGAAGAGGTCCAGGAGATTTATAAGCTCTGGCGCCCGACGCCTCTCATCCGTGCCATGCGGTTGGAGAAGGTGCTCGATACGCCAGCGAAGATCTACTTCAAGTACGAGGGCGTAAGCCCCGCCGGTTCACACAAGCCCAACACCTCCGTGCCGCAGGCTTACTACAACAGGGAAGCCGGCATCAAGCGCATCGCCACCGAGACCGGTGCCGGCCAGTGGGGATGCTCCATGGCCCTGGCGACGCAGATGTTCGGCATGGATTGCAGTGTCTACATGGTCAAGATAAGTTACGATCAGAAGCCCTATCGCCGCAGCATGATGGAGGTCTGGGGCGCGGAAGTCTTCGCGAGCCCGTCCAACCGCACCAACGCCGGCCGCGCCATCCTCGAGGGAGACGCGGATTCCCTGGGAAGCCTCGGCATAGCGATCAGCGAAGCTTCCGAGGACGCGGCGACGCACGACGACTGCAACTACGCGCTGGGCAGTGTCCTCAACCACGTGCTGATGCACCAGACGGTAGTCGGCCTCGAGTGCAAGCAGCAGATGGAGATGGCGGGGGTCTACCCGGATATCGTCATCGGCTGCATCGGCGGCGGCAGCAACTATGCCGGCCTCGCCTTCCCGTTCATGAAGGACCGGCTGGAAGGGAAGAAAGAAATCGAATTTCTGGCGGCCGAGCCCAGCTCCTGCCCGACGGTCACCAAGGGCAAATATACCTACGATTTCGGCGACGCCCTGGCGTCGACGCCGCTCTTCATGATGCACACGCTCGGACACGACTTCATCCCGCCGGGTATCCACGCCGGTGGCCTGCGCTACCACGCGATGGCGCCGCTGATCAGCGCTCTCGTCGATGCCGGTCACATAGACGCCGTCGCCTACGGCCAGACCGAGATCTTCGACGCGGCCCTGCAGTTCGCCCGCGCTGAGGCGATCATCCCGGCTCCGGAGTCGAGCCACGCGATCAAGGCAGCCATCGACAAGGCGCTCGAGTGCAAGGCGTCCGGCGAGGAGAAAGTCATACTCTTCAACTTAAGCGGCCACGGCCACTTCGACATGAGTGCCTACGACGCGTATTTAAGCGGCAAGCTTACTGATTTCGCATATCCGGAAGAGAAGATCAGGGAGTCGATGGCGAAGATCCCGAAGATGGGATAATTTACGCCACCCAGGTCCAGACAAGGAACTTGGCAAACAGGAATCCCAGCATAACGAGGAATGAAACGACGACGAGCTGATCCACCCAGCGCCTCTCTTTCGCCCACAGGGCAAGCAGGATGAAGATCGGGAAAGCGGCAAGCGCGAAGCGGGGCATCGACAGCAGGGGCACCATCGCCGAGGGATAACAGAGCGGCAACAGCAGAACCACCAGCGCATAACTTGCGTAGGCCAGGGGCAGGCGCCTGAACGAGGCTATGGCCAGACTGATGCAGGCGACGGCGAAGCCGAAGTTCATCACGTCGTAAGTGGCCCATAGGCGCGGGTCTCTGTCGACAACCGGCCAGAACGATTTGTCGGGTGTGATGATCACGGTATTGAAGCCGTCCCGCGCGGCGATGAACCCCCTGTAAAGCCCCCTGAACGGATCGACGAACTCGCGCAGCCAGTAGCTCTGGGCTTCGGAGAACAGCCACGGGTCGTTGAACCTGATGTCCAGATAGAGCATCCATACCATCAGCCCGAGGGGCAGCATCAGCAGATAAAGCGCATCCCAGCGCACGGCACGCCAGTCCCATTCACGATCACGCAGGTACATGATGACCAGTGGGACGAGCAGCAGCAGGCCGGCGCTGCGCGTCAGCGTCGCCAGTGCACCGGCGATGCCGGCCAGCACATACTCATTGCGACGCGCCGCGTAGATACAGCCGATCGTCAACATCAGGAAAAGGGATTCGCTGTAGATAGTCTGCAGATAGAACGAAGTCGGGAAGATCGCCATGTAGAAAACGCTTCGCCGGGCCGTGTCGCTACCGAAATCGGTCTCCACGAGAAGGTAGAAAAAGTAGAACGCCGCCAGGCAGCAGACGAGAGAGATGAACATGCCCGCCAGTACGCCGTTCCCGAAAAACAGTGGTTTGAATACGGCGATCAGCAGGGGATAGAGCGGAAAGAACGCCGTGGAGCTGTTATCCGCCGCGTAGCCATGCTGTGCTATCTGCAGGTACCATACCGAGTCCCACTTCGCCCAGATATCAAAGAGGTAATGCGGCAGCCCGGTAAACGTCTCGGTCAGCTTCAGATCGACCTGCGGCGGGACATCGAGTCCCATGGGGTCGATCCTCGGAAGGGTGACATACGCCAGCGGGGCCAGCAGAAAGAGGGCGCCACGGGTGATCAGGAATATTATTCCCGCTTCACGGAGTGCCTCCGGCAGGCGGCGCAATTCCTAGTCCTCCGCTTTCCTCAAGCACGGGAAACGGTCAATGGGAAAGCAGAACCGGCTCCGGAGCTCATCCGAATCGGCTAGCAAACGATGCAGTTGATGAAAAAATATAGAAAACATAGTTCCCCAGCCACGATTGTTGGCCGTATGCCCCATATCCCCGCCTTCTATTCTTGCGAGCGGACTTCTGACGGGTCTTTGACGCGGTAGATATCGATCGTTTCGACCGGCTCCGAAGATACCGAATACGGCAGGCTGCCGTGAAACTGGTCATAAAAACCTGCCTGGCTGTCTCTGTCCTGGACTCGTATCGGCCACCCGGCGCCAGCCGGATAATCGATGCTTTGATCGAGCCGCAGCCGGTTCTTCAGGTCATCGGAAATGAAATAAGCGATCAAACCGTGGCTCAGGATAACATAATCACCGGGTGCCGGTGAATCGTCCTGCCTCGTAAGGTAGCTGCCGCCTGCAGCTTCCAGATAATAGCGAAGACCGAACTCGCCCGCGAACCAGATTCGATGATCGCCTTCCGCGAGCTTTGCCGGGTAGTCGGAGGCAAAGGTGCGATATACTCCCGCCAGCTGGTAGTCGGCGATCGAAACGGCTGTCCCCGTGATCGCGGTGCAGACGACCGCGGCAATGGCAAAACGCGACCAGAGGGTTTTATCCGCAAAAACGTCGCGGGCATAGCTTACGAACATCAGCACTACCGGCGGGAACAGGGGCAGCAGATACCTGGTTGAGGCATATGGCAGCAGCAGGACGCTGTATACCAGCACGCCGGATATCCAGAGGACCAGGAAAATATTGTCGCGATCTTTCTCCGAACGCTCATCGGTAAAGACCGCGTCCGCCCCCGTATTGAAAAACCGGTAGATCGCCAGAAGCCCGGCTGAATAGAAGACCGCCTGCAGGATACCCGCCGCAAAGGTGTACTCGCCGGACAGGGACTTGCCCAGGAAAAAAATCAATAACAGGCCAAAAATGGCCATAAATCCAAGGTAATCCTTTTTGTTCTTCAGCATTCCCGCGGCCAGAATCAGAGGGAATACCGTGGCCCCGCCGATGACCGAGACAATCGAAAGGACCTTGTTGGCGATAAAGACAGGAGCCAGATTTACGCCAGTACTATAGGAGAGCTTGGGGGGATTGCCGGTCGCAACCAGATAATAGATTACGATCGTGGCAAAAACGGCCAGCGCCGCGGCTAGGGGGAGCATGGTCCTAAAAGTGACTCGCCGCTTCAGTAGAGCGTAAGCAAACAATAGCGGCAACAGGCTGAATGACTGATAGGTCACCAGGATCGCCAGAGATGTGAAAACACCGGCCAGAACAAGTAGCCGTCTACCTTTGTCATCGCTATCGATGGCGTAGATATACGAAGCGACGGCGGCTAGCCAGAGCGATAATGCCGGGACGTCGGTCATCACGCTCTGGGACATCACCATAAAACCCGGTGTCACGATCAGCAGCAGGGCGGCTGTCAGCGGACTGTCTGTGAACCGTTTGCCGAGGTAGAACATGGAAACGGCCGCCAGAATGGGAAAAATGATCAGGCCGAGGTGCAGACCCGCTTCGCCGGTCCCTCCGAATACCCGTATCAGCAGGGACAGGTAGCTGGTATGCAGGGGCGGATGGGTATCGAGATAGAGCGAAAAAAAGTTGCCCTCATAACCATGGTCGGGAAGGCCGAGGGCGAGTGGATGGCCAAGCTTCTCCTGGCCCAGCCAGACAAAGATCGTATCGTCCAGATGGAAAGCCTTGAAGATGAACGGCAGGCTGATGGCGCCGACGATGAATATCAGCAGGGCAAGGCTTGATTTCGTTCCCGGTGTTTTGACTTCTTCCCGGCTCGATATTTTGGAATGCATGTTTGTAGCTGTTTTCCCCATGCGTTTTCCCCACGACTGATAAATTACTCCAAAATGCAGATTGCGCGACTCAAGAATATCAGAAGGGGGCGGGGGTGTGCCCGCAAGGCGGCGGTTGCGCGTCTACCCGGTTCATTTCTTCCAGTATTCCCTGATGCAAATTAGTTATCTTTATCGTTAATATTAATCATTGTAATAGTAGCTTACAATTATATTATTGTATATGAATATATATAGATGCTTGCCAGCGTCAGATGGAGGTGATGGATACCACAGGCGGGGGGGGGGGTACTTCTACTATTTATGTATCAGGAGGTTGGGGATGAAAGTGTTTAAGAAAGTCGGCACCCGCAGGTTGTTCATGATGGTGCCTTTTATTCTGTTGGTTATTTTTGTCATAGCCCTGAGCGGACCGATCACTTCGGGCGGAGCCTATGGTTTGACTGAACCTCTGCCGCCCCCGGTGCCCGGTTTCACGCCGGCGCCGCTTCCGGGCGCAGGCAGTTTCAACTCGATCGTCACGGTTGGCATGGTTGACGCGCTTCTGGCGGACAATGCCAACCATGGCAACGCCGTAGCTCCGAACGTCCACATCATCGATGTCCGTTCCTCGTTTGAGTACCTTGCCGATGTATGTCCCATGCAGACAGCGCTGGGCCTGCCCACGTATACCGTGACCAACACGGGGCATCCTTCGTGGAACTGGCCTGACGCGACTCCCGAGGAGGCCTTCTCGAATCCTTACTGGATCGGATTCCACTGGAATGGCGTTCCCTATGCATCTCTCTGGAACATCAGGATGCAGGAAAACCCGAACTTCCGTAACTACCTTGACGCTTTGGTCGCTGACGGAAGCATCAAGAAGAACGACAACCTGATCTTCCTCTGCCAGACCGGTTATCGCGCCTCATGGGCGGGACAGGTTGCCGCCAGCATGGGCTTCACCAACGTGAACGTGCTGCACGGTGGCATGCTCGCCTGGTCTGATGACTGGTATGCGGATGATGGAATGTACGCGAACAATCTGCCCGGCGACATCTCGCCCGGCGATTGTCCGCCGGAAGCAGCGCCCGCGGTTAATTGCGACCCGGATAACGTCGCGGGCCCGGCTGCCCGTCCCAAATCCACGGTTCAGACCGCGCCATGGAAGTATGATACCGGCCGCATGGCTCTCGTTGGCGCTCCGGTCGTCTGGAACGGCACCGAGCCGCATGTTGGCGTCAAGGCCGAGTGGTTGCCGGGAGACTTCCAGCTCTCACCGAGCACAGGAAATGTACTATGGGCCAGTTATGCTGATTACACCAACAGGTTGCTCACGGTTAACCTGCAGCTGACCAGCAACGCACCGGCTCCTCCAGGTCCGCTGAACTATCCGGCTTCCTGCGGCGGCGCCCCGGCGCCCGCCGGTTCATGTGAGCAGGTATACCAGGCGGCTCACGGAACGGCGTATAACGCCGCGGTCGTTTACACGTCTACCACCAATGGCGTTATAGCTACCGGCCTGCCAGGAGCAATCGGCAATATCGGACCGAACGCAACGGGGACAGTTGCCGTCAAGTACAACGTTCCCCCTGGAGTAGTGTTCTTCAGGACCAGCGTGTACGCGAATGCGAATGATATGCCCGATCCGACTGCCCCGTATGGTCCGGACATGGCGTGGTACTTCACATATACGTATCCAGGACCACCCCCGACGGTGTAAGGAGAAGCAGATGACTGATAATAACAAGCTCGACATCTATTCGAAGCCGGAGCTGACCAGGCACGATAACCTGAAGGCGATCACCTTCGAGTGCCCCCAGTGGCAGTGCAGTGTGACGGTACCGCCGCCACCGGCTCCTTAAGGATGAACATGGCAGCCGGTACTGTGTGATCGTGGCTGGCAGCGATATATAAGACAGGGGGGCGGCGCCTTCGGCGCCGCCCCCCCTTTTTTCCGGGACATTTCTCGACACATGTCTGGACATCGAGTCCCATGGGAACGATCCCGGGAAGGGTGATACAGGCCAGTGGGGCCAGCAGGAAGAGAACGCCGCGCTTGACCGGTAATATTCCGCTTAGCTGATTACATCCGGCAGGCGCCGCAATTTCTAGTCCTCCGCTTTCCTCAAATAAAGAAAACGGTCGAGGGGGCGGTTGAACTCGCTCCAGGGATCGTCGGAATCGGCGCGTTTGCGCTCAAAGATGTTCGCCTTGGCGTCGATGTCGTCGGCGTGGTTGAGGATGAATGCCTCAGGCGTCTTGGGTCGTATCGGTGAACCGTATTCCTTTTCGCCGTGGTGAGAAAGGATCAGGTGCAGAAGCTGTAGCGCCAGTTCCCGGGGGAATTCCTCCGGCTGTGCGCCGGCGCCACCGCCCTCAAGTTGCAACTGGCCGGAATCCACGCCTTCCCCGGGAATGCCTTCCAGCCGGCTGATCGCGTCCGCCACGATTTTCTCACCAATGACGATATGACCCAGAAGCCGGCCCTTGTCGGAATAATCTATCGCCGTGGAATAGTTGAACTCCACCGTCTTGCCGATGTCGTGCAGGATCGCGGCCGTCACCAGCAGGTCGCGGTTGATATCCTGGTACTGTCCCGCGATCGCGTCAGCCACCCGGCTTACGGACAGGGAATGCTCCAGCAGCCCGTGTATGTAATTGTGGTGGATGCCCTTGGCCGCCGGCGCCTGGCAATAGGCGCGGTACATGTCGTCGGTGAAGATCTCGTCGAGCAGCAGGGAAAGGTAAGTATTGGTGATGCTGTCGCGGATGCCGGCGAGTTCGGCTTCCATCTCGCCCATGTCGCGCGGGCTGGCTGGCTGCAGCGAAGCCGGGTCGACCTCATCTTCATCAGTGACCGGCGTGATATTCTCGAGATCGATTTCCAGCTGGTCGCGATAGTTGCTCTTCTTGACCCGGCCGGTAATCTTTACAACCTGGCCCTGATCGAAAGAATCAACCACGGCTTCTTCCACGCGCCATTTAACCGCTCCTATGATGCCGTCCGTGTTCATCAGGCGCAACAGCAGGAACTTGTTGCCGTTCTTGTCTTCACGAACGTTCTTGTTGGCGCAGATATAATAATTCTCGATCTTCTGGTTTTCTACTGGCTTCTCAACCGTGGTATTCATTATTCATTCCTTATCGTCTAGCTGTTCGTCAGGCTCGGGCACTGCCTTCAGGCGCTTCGCCTCTTGTTTTTCAGCTTCCTTTTCCTCGGCTTTTTCGATCAGTTCATCCAGGTTGCCGAGATTGAGTTTGAACGCTCCGGCCCCCTTCTTGTAAAAGCCAGGCTTGCCAGGAAGATATTCGACATTGTCATTTTCTTCCGTCATAAGTCCTCCAATGTCATTCATGGCTTAACATCTTGCCGGTTCAGGCTGTCAAGCCTTTGTCTATTCTATATCATAGAATACGCAGCAGACAGAGAGGTGTGAGGGACGGGCAGGGCAGGATATGCCCGCCTTCGCTGAAGGCGTCTTCGACAAACGCTGCGGTGGGCATATCCTGCCCTGCCCTTGAGGAAGATGGAAATAAGCGTAACTGGCGTTGATGTTTATAGAATCGTAGATTCTAATAAACGCAAAGGAGAACTTATGAACGCGAAATTCACTTTGCTCGGCACCGGCGGATGGATACCAACGGTCCGCCGTGAGACCACCTGCGCCATCCTCAGCTTTCCCGAAGCGCTGTTCATCTTCGATGCCGGAACCGGGCTGGCGCGCCTGCTTGAAGAAAGGTTTCGCCCCGAGCTGGAGCCGGGCCGCGAGGTGCATCTTTTCCTGACCCATTACCATCTGGACCACATCGCCGGCCTCGTCTATCTGCCCGCCATGTTCAAGGGCCGCACGGTCCACCTGCACCCGCCGGCGGCGTCGGTGACCGGTGTGGATCCCCTGGAGACGATCGACTCGATAGTGCGCAAGCCGTTCAACCCGGCATCGCTCGCGGACATGCCGGTAAATATCAGCGTCGAGCCGCTGGATGAGGGTGGGCATGAAATCGAAGGCATTGCAGTCCGGGTCCGCAGACAGATCCACCCGGATCCCTCCGTGGCTTACAGGATCGCCGACCTGCTGGTATTCGCGACCGACACGGCGGCGGATCCGGCGACGGCCGAGTTCTCCCGCGGAGCGCAGCTTCTGGTACACGAGGCGTGGATCGACGGGGCGGAGGAGGACGACCCGGCGACCGAACACATCGCCCGCGAAACCTACGTCGGCCACACTTCAGCCCGGCAGGCCGCCGGGCTGGCACAGCTGGCGGGAGTAGATGAACTCGTGCTCTGCCATCTCAGTCCTGTGCGCGGCGCGGATTATCACAACCGCATGCTTGCCGCCGCGCAGGAAATATTCCCGCGGACGATGATACTCGAGGACGGGGAATCAATAGAATTCAAGACTGAAAAATAAGAACTTCCGGCGTTCGCAACGGCAGAGCCGCAGCTGGCGGGGTCTGTCAGGCGGCGCCATCACCGGTTCCATCGGAGCCTGCCGCTGCCGGGTTCACAGGCTCCGGCACCTGCGGTTCGGAATCGGGGTTATTGTCGAGTTTTGCCTTGCGCCGCCGCCGGACCGTCCACAAGACGACCACGGCCAGAACCAGAACGCCAAAGGCAATGGCGGCGCCCCGGCCGAGCCAGGTGCTGATCTTCTGCCAGCTTGCCCCGAAGAAATATCCTAAAACCAGGTAGAGCGACACCGAGAGGATAGAACCGGCAACGTTGTAAGCGAGGAAGGTCTTGTAAGGCATGCGCCCGATACCGGCGGCTACCGGCCCGAGCGATTTAACCACAGCCACGAAGCGCCCGATGAGGATCGTTTTGCCGCCATGGACGTCGAAGTATCTCTGCGCCTTCTCCAGGTACCTTTCCCTGAAGAAGAAGAACCGGCCGTAGCGCCTCAGGAAATTTACGCCTCCGAAGCGTCCCACGGCATAGCCGGCGCTGTCTCCCAGAATCGCGCCTATCGAGGCCAGCACGATCAGCCACATCAGGCTGAGCCTCCCCTGCGATGCAAGCAGGCCGGCGACCAGCAGGGTGACATCCCCCGGCATGATTAGCCCGATAAATGCCGAGTTCTCCAGAAAGGTCATGGCGAGCACGATCCAGTAGCCCCAGAACTCCAGCTGCGGGAGGATCGTGTTGTTCAGGATTTCGTCCAGGCCTGCCGCCTTCCATGATGATGCCGCCGTTTGATGGCATAGGATATCAGAAGGAAGAGCGTGGCTGCGAGGGGCAGCGAAAAAAAACTGCGAAGTGCGGCCGGCCTTGCTACTTGCCGGTGGCAGTCTCCCTGTACGCCTCGGACAGCTTCTGCTCGCGGGCGAGCTGTTCGGCCATCACTTCGCGCAACAGGTCGAAGGCGCTGATAACCTTGAAATTGGCGATACGGTAGAAGACGTTCACACCCTGGCGGCGCGAATATACAAGGGAGCGCTGGCGCAGGACCGCGAGGTGTTGCGAGACAGTGGCCTGCGGCAACTCGAGGGAACTCGCCAGCTCGCCCACGGTTTTTTCATCGTCGCGCAGCTCGTTCAGGATCAGCAGCCTTTTGGGATCGGCCAGCGCCTTGCAGATCTGCGCATGCAGTCTGAAAAGATCTTCTTTTACATCCGGATCCATACTTCCCCCTTATTCGTCACCCCCTCAGGTTGAGAAGGCCACGTTTTAAACAGTTATTCTTTTATAAATACTATTACATATATAGACATTCTTCAATATGTAGATGTTTCAAACATTGGAAAACGGATAGGTTCCAGTTGACTTGTCACCATTGTATTAGTGATTTACAGGTGTCAGGTTTTAGCTGATTTTGTCCGCTGGTTGATTTTCAGAACTCGGTCTGGGTCAATCGAGGACATGCTTCACGGGCGGCCTCACGGTCGCCCCTTATTTTTAGACCTGTCGAAAATCCTTTTGCCCTCCGGAATCCTATCTGCCTTTCATGCTTCTAACAGTCAATCAATTTGATAGAATCATTCACCAGCTTCATACAGGAGGAAATCAATGGTGGAAATATATGATGTGATCATTATTGGCGGCGGACCGGCCGGGTTGACGGCGGGCCTTTACTGCGGACGCGCCAGGCTGAAGACGCTGCTCCTGGAAAAGGCGACCACCGGGGGACAGGCGGCGACCACGGACGAAATCGAGAATTATCCGGGCTTTCCCGAGGGGATAGGCGGTTACGAGCTCACCGAGAAGATGAAGCAGCAGGCGGTGCAGTTCGGGACCGAGCTCAAGGAGATCAAGCCGGTTGAGACTATCGAGGTCGAGGGCGACGAGCGGATCGTAAAGACCGAGGATGAGGAGTACCGCGCCAGGGCCATCATAATCGCCAGCGGCGCTGAACCCGGTACCCTTGGAGTCCCGGGCGAAGCCGAGTTCCGGGGCAAGGGCGTCTCTTACTGTGCCACCTGTGACGGCGCATTCTATCGCGACAAGGTCGTGGCGGTCATCGGCGGAGGAAACTCCGCGGTCGAGGAGGCTATCTTCCTGACGAAGTTCGCGAGCAAGGTCTATATCGTCCATCGCCGCGATGAGCTCAGGGCCGACAAGATCGTGCAGGAAAGGGCCTTGAAGAACGAAAAAATCGAAATCGTCTGGGATTCGCATCTAAAGAAGATCCTCGGAGAAAACAAGGTCGAGGAGATCGTGGTGGAGCACAAGACGACCCGCGAGCGCACGGAGTACAAGGTCGACGGCGTCTTCTTTTACATAGGGACAGTCCCCAACACGGTTTTTTGCGAGGGCGTGATCGAGCTCGACGAACGTGAATTCATAATCACGGACGATAATCTCGAGGCAAGCACGCGTGGCATCTTCGCCTGCGGCGACTGCAGGGCCAACCTGCTCAAACAGGTGTCGGTGGCGGTTGGCGAGGGCGCTCTGGCCGCAGTAGAGGCTGAGAAATATATCGAGGAAAACGCTTAGTTACAATTTCTCTTTCATGCAATATAATGTTCCCGTTTGAATCAGACTTTCCATCCCCCCAAAGGAGGAAGAGTGAGCGACAAGATTTCCGAAGTCACGGACGCAACTTTTGAGGCTGAGGTACTGAAAGCCACAAGCCCGGTTCTGGTGGATTTCTGGGCGCCCTGGTGCGGCCCCTGCAGGACCATGGCGCCGATCCTGGACGAGATAGGCGAAGAGCATGACGGCAAGATACAGGTGAGAAAGCTCAACGTGGATTCCAATCAGGTGACGGCCAGCAACTACGACGTGCTGAGCATCCCGACCCTTTTCCTTTTCGAGGGCGGCGAAGTGAAGAAGAAGCTCATCGGCGCCCTGCCGAAAAAGAAACTGCTGGAAGAGCTGGCGCCCTGGCTGGGTTGATCGTGCCGGAAGCCCTGCATCAGGAAAGGAAGAAATGCCGTTCGTCGAAATAAAGCTTTACGAAGGCCGGACACGCGAGCAGAAGGAAGCCCTGGTAGACAGGATAACCGAGGCATTCGTCGATATCGCCGGCACCCCGAAAGAACATGTCTGGATCGTCTTCCGCGATGTGCCGAAAGACCAGTGGGCGATGAACGGGGAGCTGCAGGGGTAGATATCGATGCAACCTGTACTGCGGTTGCCCTTTTCCCGCAATCGACTGGATATCGGGCAGCCGGTTTATCTGGATAAATAGCTTTGTTGCACGCGCCATTTATGATTTATAGGCGCGTATTCCATACGCAGACAGGCAGAATCTATTCCAGCAGTCCGCCCTCTACCAGCAGCTCGGCGATCTGAATGGCGTTGGTGGCGGCGCCCTTCCTCAGGTTGTCGCTTACCACCCACAGGTTCAGCGAGTTCTCCGCCGATTCGTCGGCGCGGATCCTGCCGACGAAGACATCATCCATCCCCTCGGCTATCAGCGGCATCGGGTATTCGTTGTCAGCCGGGTTATCAACGAGCGTCACTCCCGGAGCGGACAGCATCAACCGCCGCACTTCCTCGACGCTGATCGGTCTTGTGGTCCGGATGTTCACCGCTTCGCTGTGCGCGTTGTAAACCGGCACCCGCACGCACGTGGCGCTGACGCCTATTTCCGGGTCTCCGAATATCTTCCTGGTCTCGTTGCCCATCTTTACTTCCTCGTTGGTGTAACCGTTCTCATGGAAGTGTTCGATATGGGGGATTACATTGAAGGCAATCCGGTGCGGGTAGACATTGACCTCCACCTCACCCGATTCCAGTACTGCTTCTGACTGGTTGAAAAGTTCCTCGATGGCCTTGTTCCCGGTACCGGAGACGGACTGGAATGTCGTCACGACGATGCGCTCGATGCCGACGGCATCGTAGATTGGCTTCAGCGCTACCACCATCTGGATGGTGGAGCAGTTGGGATTGGCGATAATGCCCTCGTGCCATTTGATGTCCTCCGGGTTCACCTCGGGCACTACCAGGGGCACGTTCGGCTCCTGGCGGAAAGCGCTTGAGTTGTCGATGGCAACTGCGCCGGACGCGACTGCCGCCGGAGCGAATTCCCTGCTGCGCGCGCCGCCTGCCGAGAACAATGCGATGTCGATCCCCTCGAAGCTGTCTTCGGTGAGCTCTTCCACCTCCAGCTCCTGATCGCCGAACGGCACAATCATGCCAGCTGAATCCGAAGAGGCCAGCGCCCGTATGCTGGCAGCGGGAAACCGCCGCTCGGAGAGCAGCTTGAGCATGACGCCGCCTACCGCGCCCGTGGCTCCTACTACCGCTATGTTGTATGAATCAGTCATAACCTGTCCATCATTTCATGGCTTTGAGTATTGTCTGTAGCCTGATTATCAGCCGGTGCCATTGAGTATTGTCATGCTGAGGCGCGAAGCGCCGAAGCACCACCAGACCCTTCGCTTCGCTCAGGGTGACAATATCATGTGCTCAGGGTGACAGAAATCATTGTTCCAGATTGAACGCCGCGTGCAGCGCCCGCACAGCCTTCTCTACCTGGTCGCGCTCTATCACACAGCTTACCTTGATCGAGGATGTGCTGATCATCTCGATATTTATGCTCTCGTCCGCCATCGTCTTGAACATCTTGGCGGCGACGCCGGGGTAGCTTTTCATGCCGGCGCCGATTATCGAGACCTTGCCCATCTGTTCTCCGATTATATAGGCCACGCCCAGCTCGTCACAGACTTTGTCCATCGCTTGCTGTGCCGCTGGCAGTTCGGCCTGCACTACCGTGAAGGATATGTCGGTGGTCCCCTGCTCACTGACGTTCTGGATGATCATGTCCACGTTGACGTTGGCCTCGGCCAGGTCGCCGAAAACTGTGGCTGCCACACCGGGACGGTCCGGCAATCTCAACAGGGTGAGCTTTGACTCGTCGGTCGAATGGGCTATGGCGCTGACGACTGCTTTTTCCATGGTCTCATCTTCCTCTCTGACCCAGGTGCCGGGCTCGTCGGTAAAACTGCTTCGTACATGCAGCGGAACACCGTACTTTTGAGCATACTCCACCGAGCGCAGCATCAGGACTTCGGAACCGGTCGCCGCCATCTCCAGCATCTCCTGGTATGACACGGTTGCCAGCTTGCGCGCCGTTCCGACCACGCGCGGGTCGGCTGTATATACCCCATCCACGTCGGTGTAAATCTCGCACTCTTCCGCGCCCAGGGCGGCGGCGATGGCCACAGCGGTTGTATCGGAACCACCGCGTCCGAGCGTTGTGATATCCTCATCGACGGACACTCCCTGGAAGCCGGCGACGAGCACAATCTTACCACTGTCGAGTTCCTCGCTTAAGCGGCCGGTCTCGACCCCGGTGATGCGGGCCTTGGTGAAGACCGTGTTGGTCTGGATACCGGCCTGCCTGCCGCTGAGCGATATGACCTCGTGCCCTGTCTCATGGATGGCCATGGCCAGCAGCGCCACGCTGATGCGCTCGCCGTTTGACAGCAGCATGTCCAGCTCGCGCTCGGGAGGGTTGGCGGAAATATCGTGTGCCATCTTCAACAGCTCGTCCGTTGAGTCGCCCATGGCGCTGACCACGGCTACTACCTGATAGCCCTCGTCCTGGGTCGAGCAGATGCGCCGGGCCACGTTTTTGATGCGCTCTGTATCGCCGACGGACGAGCCGCCATATTTTTGAATGATTATTGGCATGATGTAGTTTCTATTATTAGCATCCTGCAGATTCTAAAACATTGAAGTCGCAGTCGCGAACCGAAACCGCACAATATAACAAGGGCGGTCCGCGGACCGCCCTTGGGTTCATTCAATTACTGAATGGGTGGGTCCGCCCTAAACCAGGCACTCCTCTTTCTTCAGCAGCTCTTCCCACTTGCGGTCGATGTAGTCCTGGATGTCCGCAAGCACTTCCTCGCTGTTTTCCAGCTTGAAAAGGTGTGCGAAACGGCCCTGCTTCTTCAGCCAGTCCGCTACCGGCGTCTTCTTGTCGCCCTTCGGCTTGTAATTGATCTTGTATTTGCCGTTCTCCACTTCGTAAAGCGGCCAGTAACACGACTGCACTGCTTCCTTTGCCAGTGCGATCGTCTGGTCGCCGGGTGTTCTCCAGCCGCGGGGGCAGGGCGATATCACGTTCAGGAACGCCGGACCCGGTGTAGCGAAGGCTTTCTCCGCCTTGGTCATCAGGTCCTTGAAGTTGTGCGGCGAGGCCGTGGCGGCATAGGGGATATCGTGCGCCACCAGTATCGCCGTAAGGTCCTTGCGGTTCTGCTGCTTGCCGGCTGACTCCTTGCCTACCGGGCTGGTGGTCGTCCATGCGCCTTGAGGCGTGGCGCTGGAACGCTGGAAGCCCGTGTTCATGTAGGCGCCGTTGTCGTAGCAGACGAAGACGAAGTTATGGCCGCGCTCGACCGCGCCGGAGAGCGACTGCAGGCCGATGTCGTATGTGCCACCGTCGCCGCCGAAGGCCACGAAATACATGTCTTCCTTGATCTTGCCCTGCTTCTTGAGCGAATTGTATGCCGTTTCGACACCGCTGATGGTGGCGCCGGCGTTCTCGAACGCCGAGTGGATCATGGAGTCTTTCCAGGCCGTATACGGGTAGATGGTCGTCGATACCTCGAGGCAGCCGGTAGACACGGCAACGACAGCCGGTCCCGGGCAGACGCTCATGACCTGGCGCACGTTGATCGGGGCGCCGCAGCCGGCGCAGAGCCTGTGTCCGCCGGTCAGACGCTCGGGCTTATTCGCTATTTCCTTTGGCTTCGCCATACTGGATCACCCCTCCCTTACGTTAAGATAATGTCTTTGCTGCGCGACCGGTTCACCGGCGGCAGCCTTCTCGAGCATCTCCACTGCGCCTTCGATGTCGTCCGGGAAGAGATCCCGGCCGCCGAGGCCGTAGATGAAGTTGATGATCTGCGGATGCGCATCGGCTCCATACATGGCCGCGCTGATCTCGGTGAAGAGCGGTCCGCCCTGGGCTCCGAACGAGTCCGAACGGTCCATGACGCCGATGACCTTCGCTCCGGAGAGAGCCTCGCGGATCTGCTCCGTGGGAAACGGCCTGAAGGTGCGCACTTTGAGTACGCCGACCTTCTTGCCTTCGGTGCGCAGCTTTTTGACGACAGTCTTCACGTTTCCAGCGGCTGAACCGATTGCCACCAATACGATATCCGCGTCTTCAATCTCATGGGTCTTGAAGTGAGAATATTCGCGGCCGGTCAGCTCGCCGAACTCGCGGCCGACCTCCTCGATCACATCCATGGCGTTCTCCATGGCGCGGTTCTGGGTGACCTTGTGTTCGAAGTACCAGCCGCCGAGGCTGTCAAAGGCGCCGACAGTCACGGGTTTCTCCACGTTGAGCAGCGGGTTCACGGAGACGTAGTCACCGGCGAATTCCTTGACCTGCTCGTCGTCGAGCGTCTCGACCGGGCCGATGGCGCCGCTGATGATGAAACCGTCGATCATGGTCATCACCGGCAGCCGCACATCCATATGCTCGGCGATGCGGAATGCCTGGATGGCGTTGTCGTAGCCCTCCTGAGCGTCTTCGCCGTAGAGCTGGATCCAGCCGCAGTCGCGGCCGCCCATGGAATCAGAATGGTCGCAATGGATATTGATGGGGCCAGAAAGCGCCCGGGTGATGACAGGCATCGTGATCGGCAGCCTCAGCGAGGCGGCGATGAAGAGCATCTCCCACATGAGCGCGAAGCCCTGTGAGGAAGTGGCGGTTATCGTGCGCGCGCCGGCAGCGGCCGAGCCGATCGCGGCGCTCATGGCGCTGTGCTCACTCTCGACCGCGATGTACTCGGTCACGACATCGCCGTTGGCCACATACTGGGCGTAGTTCTGCGCGATCTCGGTCTGTGGTGTTATCGGGTAGGCGGCCATGACGTCAGGCTCTACCTGCTTGAGAGCCAGGGCTATAGCGCCGTTTCCGGTGATTGCTTTACGGGCCATTATTTTTCCTCCAGTTTGCATGCCTTGATCTCGTTCATCATCTCGATGGCGTCACGGGGGCAGACCTGGCCGCAGATGCCGCAGCCCTTGCAGTGCTCGAGGTCGAAGTCCACCATCTTGTCGTTTTCCACCCTTATGGAAGAGTCGGGGCAGGCGAAGTAACAGATCATACAGTCGTTGCACTTCTCCAGGTCACGGACCGGTCGCTCGGAGCGCCAGCCGCCTGTCTCGTAATCGTCGGCGTTGCCGGACTCGGGGATGGTGGCTCCCATCTCATGCCTGCCAGGACCCCAGTTCTGGACATCGCTGATGTCCCACTTTTCCTTCTTCGTTTTTGCGGATTTGCTCATTCGTCCGTCACCTCCTCGTAGCCGCGCTTTACTGCTTCGAGGTTGGCGTTGACTACATCTTCATTGAATTTCTTGGATAGCGATGTCTGGACTTCCTCCAGGATACCCTCCAGCGAGAAAAGGCCGCTCACCTTGGCGAGCGCCCCGATCAGCGGCGTGTTGGGAATTGCCCGCTTGATCGTCTCCATGGCGATCTTGGTCGCCGGTACCGTATAGACTTTTCTGCCCGCCATCTCTTTCCGGCCGGCCAGCTCGGAGCATGCGCCCTCGGAATTGACGATGACAATTGCGCCGTCGGCGGTGCCGGCGGTGACAGTCACTACGTCCAGCAGCGTCGGGTCCAGCACCAGGACATAATCCGGATGCTCGATAGCGCTGTAGATCTGGATGGGTTCGTCGGAAAGGCGGGTGAAGGCTACGATCGGCGCGCCTGCCCGTTCCGGGCCATATTCGGGGAATGCCTGGAAGTATTTGTCCTGGCTTAAAGCCACCTCGGCCACCATCTTGGCCGCGGTAACAGCCCCCTGGCCGCCCCGTGCGTGCCAGCGAATCTCGGTTACCTGCTGCATTTCAACCTCCTTAAGGGGTCAAAAAGCCCGGCCGTGAAGCCGGGACGGTTGTGCGGATATGGCGCGCCTTGCTTATTTCCAGGGAACATCGCCCGATTTTTCAGAAGAAGCTCCGCTCGAGGCCGCCAATGCATCGCCGGTGAGCTTGTGAAATTACTCACCATCATTTGACCGGAACATTCTAGCAGGGATTTGCGGGGATTTGTAGCCGTACTTATGAATAAATCCGGAGATAAAGGTAATATAGAAGTCAGCGGGATACAGTTAATACAAACAGGGGCGGCGATCCAAACATGCCCATAGTCCAGACAAAACACCTCAGCAAGACATATAAAACCGGTGGTGACATCGAGGTCCAGGCCCTGCGGGACATAAGCCTCGAAGTCGAGGCCGGTTCCTTCATCTCCATCATGGGCCCATCTGGTTCGGGGAAGAGCACGCTGCTCAACATGCTCGGCTGCCTCGACAAGCCCACATCCGGAGAAATATATATAGACGGCGCAGAGGTATCGAAGCTGGGCTCCGGCGAACTTACCCGCATCCGGCGGGAGAAAGTCGGTTTCGTCTTTCAGAGTTTCAATCTGATCCCCACCCTGACCGCCCTGGAGAACACCATGCTGCCGTTACGATATAACCGCAGCCGTGACGCGAAGGCCATCGCCATCAGCGCCCTTGAACAGGTAGGCCTGGAAACGCGGATGGATTTCAGGTCGAATGAACTTTCGGGCGGGGAGCAGCAGCGGGTGGCAATCGCCCGGGCGCTTGTGCTCAAACCGGCGATCGTGCTCGCCGACGAGCCGACGGGCGAGCTTGATTCCAGGAACAGCGAGGCTATCATGAAGCTACTGCTCGATCTGAACAATGATACCTGTCAGACATGCCGCACATTCATCATCGTCACCCATGACCCCGGTGTCGCCGCCAAGACAGAGAAGACCATCATGATGAACGACGGGATGCTTCAGGAAGTGGTAGTACAAAGAGCGAGCCTCTGATGCGGCCGTGAATCGATCGCACGGCCATTTTTTTACAATCCCGGCGGAGGCCCGGGGAAATAATAAGTGCTGCCGCAAGCATCCAGACAGCTGGCGTAAAGGGTAGTTTTAAAAGAGCCGACGGTGACCGGCACCAGGTATCTGATTATAAGGTCGCCCTGGGCGCCGGGCGGCAATTCTCCTATATTGATTGGTGCCGAGCTTGCCATTATTACTCCCGCCGTGGCCAGCGAGTCGAGTATCTGCGGGTCCATGGCGTCTGCATCTGAAGATGAGTTCGAAATGCGGTATTTCACAGAAAGTTCACGGTTAAGGTAATCGGTGTAGGTTGCCCAGAATGACATCTGTGACGACAGGCCGAGCGTCGGACGGGATGTCTGGAACTGCCAGCTGGCACTGGCGCTGTTGCCCGAAAGGTCGTCAACTGTCAGCGAAACTGTATGCAGCCCGTCTTCCAGAGCCCCCGGCTGATATGAGACGCTATTTGCGGTTATCGTGGCCCCGCTTGTGACATCCTGACCGTCTACTGTAAGCGTGACTCTGCCCGTATCGATTCCAGCCCGGTTATCTGAATAGCTGGCGCCGATCAACGGCGAGGAGCAGCCGGTCGCCGAACCGTTGGCCGGGTGGACCGGGGCGATGACCGGCGCAGTCGTATCGGGAACCTGTGCCATCATGATTCTGGTTGTATATGTACTGTTTTCCGTGCTGATCTCTTCCCAGACGACCTTCTCGCCGTCTACTCTTGGATATGCCTGAATACTTGGACCACCGGCCAGCATGCTTTCCGCGTCCGTCGTGAGGTCTTTCATATAGATATCATAGTCGTAGTAAGTGTCATCTGGGTTCGTATCGTTGCGGAAATCCATCCATACGGCCAGGTCGCCGCTCACGGCGGCGGATTCCTGGTACGGCGCATCGTCGGTTACCGGCAATTCGATACCATCGTTAATATTCATCCAGCTGATGTCGTACTGCCCGCCATGACGGCTCTTCCAGACCACATTGTCGCCGCTGATGTCAGGCGCCACGTCATCGCCCGGATTCGTGGTCAGTTGCCGCTCGAGTACGTTCGGGGTTGAGAGGTCCTTCATGTAGATGTCGTAGTTGCCGTTGCGATTATCCTGCCAGACGACCCGGTTGCCGTTATTACGCGGCTGCCATTGATCGTACGGAACGGCTGCGGGGGAAACGATTTCAATGACATTCGAGGGATTGGTCAGATCTCTTGCATAAATATTGTTCTGGCCGGAGGAGCCGTCGACATACACAACGGTATTGCCGCTGACTGAAAGGATTCCCTGGTTACCCGTACCGGTCACGAGCGGCGCCTCGGCCGCACCGCTGAAGAGGTTCTTCATCCGGATGTCCGAAAAGCCGGAGGTCCAGTCTTCCCAGATAACGTCCGTACCATTGGTCACGGGATTGAACTGCATGCCCGGGCTGTTCGTGACTATAGGTGTCCCAGGGCTGGAGAGATCATGGTAATAGATGTCCCAATTCGATGCGCCATCCATCAGCCTTTTCCAGGTGATGATGTTCCCATGAACGTCAGGACGGCCCTGCCGGTTGGCGACACCGGAGGTGGTTGAGATAATACTGGAATCCGCCATCGCAAAGCTTAGATTTGCGCAAAGCGCAATCGTTATTAACAATATTCCTGAGACCAAGAAAAGCCGGAAACGTCTACTCTTCATGTAACCCCTTAACCCATCCCCGTGAAAAAGACGGCACCTGGCAGGCAGGTCGCCTCACTTTTACCCTGTTATCATTCACCCGCCGGACCGTGATCCAGCAGCTTTAATGATTGATTAAGTGTACCGCAGGCGTGCGTTTGTGTAAACAAGCAAAAATGGTTATTAAGGTTGTCTCAGGGGATGAGAAAAGCAGAAGCGGAACAATCAGTTATTTGTATGCGCCATGCAGGCGTCCGGTGGTCTCGCGAACTTTCTCCCTTAGAGTCTCCGGGGAGAGCAGGACAGCCTCACCGCAGTATCTCAGGATCTCGTCTACCATCCAGTCCTCCTGAAAATATGCGATTTCTCCAAGCAGTGAGCCGTCCTCGAGCATTTGGGTGCCGGGCTGTTTCTCGTGGACCCATCGCGCCACCACGGGACTGAACCAGACCTTTGCCTTCCGCGGCGCCTCCCTGCCGGATGGAAAGCGTGGATCGCTGCGGTAGGGGTCGAGGTCGAGGGTGCGCGGCTCGAAGCTCTCGTCGAGCAGGCGCGCGCTTCTGATCATCTCGAAGCGGAAGGTGCGGACGGCGTCGCGGTTGCGGCACCAGGCGACGAGATACCAGTTGCCCTTGGCGCCGCTGACAAGGTATGGCTCGATAATCCGCGCCTCCATTTTGCCGGTCACGCTGGACAGGTACTCTATCTCCACAAGCCGCTTTTCCGCCATGCCGCGATTGATGGCGCGGCAGATCTCGTAATCCTCTTTTTCGTCATCCCCGACTGGTATCGACTCGGTGTCGTCGAGGCCGCCGGCGGCCTGGATTATCTTATCGCGGGCGCTTTCCAGCGAAGGGAACTGTCCCGCCAGTATCTGCTGTCCCACCAGGTCGATAGCCAGCAGCATCGCGCGGGCTTCACGGGGCGTCAGGCGCGGCGGCTTCTTCAAGAGGTCGCCATGGGGAAAATATTCCACTTTCAGGGAGTCGCCCTCGATCACTCCACTTATCAGGTAACCGCCAAAATCGGCACTGACGATCGAAAGCGCCGACATCGCGTTGGCCAGCTCGGACCTGTCAAAACCGAGGTCGCGGCAGACGTCATCCAGGGGCAGGGTGACGAATTCCTCGCCCTCCAGCCTGTCCATCAGATACGTGACGGTTTTTGCCAGCTGCGTGAATCTCTCGGGTTCCACCTGCGGGCCGCCGCTTCTTTCTGCGGCCTGGCTGGTAGCGGCTGGCGCTGTTACCGGCGCCGCTGGCTCGGGCGCCGTTCCTTCGTGCAGGCTGGCTACTGTGTCGAGGGTGGTGGCCATCACCGCTCGCAGCTCGGGCGGGCCGGCAAGGCGTGAATCGGCGCTGCGGGCCAGCACCAGCGAGCATAGCTGGACGCCGTCCGAGTATTTGGTGCGCAGGGTGGCCGAGCCGTCATCGTGATGCTCGATCTCGCCGAGTGAGGAAAGGTTGTTGCCGGCCCACCAGCCATAACGGGGTGAAAAATCGATCTCGGCGGTGCCCTCTGCCGGTCCGAGCTGCCAGGGCGCGAGGTTGGCATAATCCCGCGCGTTGAAATCGTCCGGCACTGCGAAGTCGTGGCTCTTTTTGGACAGGTTGGTTATCCTGCCGTTTATGCGCCGCAGCTTGAAGATGCGGATGGCTTTCCGTTCGTGGGACCAGCCCACCATGTACCAGTCGTCGCGCGTATACATCATGGAATACGGGTCGACCACACGCTCCTCGACTGCGTCGCTGCCGAAGGAGTGATACGAGAACCTGATGGTCTTGCGGTTCGACTTCGCGTCTTCGATCCGGGCGAGGCGCTTTGCCGCCTCGTCGTCAAAACCGGAAGAGGCGAGGTCCACGCAGACAAAGCTTGCCCCGGGGTCCTCGAGCGTGTTGCCGGTGCCGAGAGCCAGGCTCTGCAGCGCCAGGCGCAGCAGATTGCTGTAGGCGAACTGGCCGTCGAGCAGGTAGAGGCAGGCATGCAGCGACGCCAGCTCCTCGCGGGAAAAGGGCACCGGCGGCAGGAAGAAGTTCTCCGGCGGCAGGCTGTAGACATCGCCTTCCCCGTACTCGTCGCGCTCGCTCCTGATCTCGATGCCCAGGTTCGCGAGGTCGTCGCGGTCGGAAAAGAAACGGCGCGCGAAGGTCTCCGGGCTCGGGTTTACGCCATATCCTTCTACGCATCGCCGTATATCGTCGGCGCCGATCCCGCGGCCGTTGACCGCCATCAGGTAGGTGACGAGCGACAGCTGTCTGACGAGCTTGTTCTTGTCCTTGGGAGAGCCTTTTTTCTTGACGCTGGCCATGAAATACTTTCCGTCCGCCCGGCAGGATAGGATATTCAAGTCATTGTATCCCGCGAGTGACCCACTGGAAAGAGCTCACCGGCCACAATTGACATCGGAACTCAATATTTTTCAGCGCATCCGGGCCACGGGGCGTATAATTGGCGCATCGATAAACGGGAGATTTCGCAGACCGCGAAATGAGTCGCGTTCCGCGACGATCCGGCTGAAACCGTTTCTGGTTCGGGCTATGGGAGGCAGCATGAAACTGACATCATCTCTATACCGTGCGGCGAGGCTCTTACGTAACGTCGAAGTCATCACCTCGGGTAATCCGAAGAAGATGGCCCGTCGGGTGAAGAACATAGTGGTCGGACGCACGATCTTCAGGCGGATAAACAGGTGGTAGACGGCATGACTCAAATTTCCTGTTTAAATATAGCCGGGTGCTTGCGGGCGGTTTTGTCATGCGCCGGCGTAAGAGACGCGGCAGCGTGACGCTGAAGCTTTTATGCGGGCCGGCCGGTTCGGGAAAAACCGCCCGCGCCATCGATGCTTTCCTGGAAGCGCTTGAGCGCGGTGAACGGACCGTGTTCATCGCGCCCGGCGGTCCGGACGCGCGGCATTTTGAGAGGCAGATAATCCGGGCGCTCGGCGATGATAATAATCCGGGCGTGCTCAGCGGTGGGAGGGTGATCACTTTCGGCGGGCTGTGCCGGGAAATACTGGCGGCGGCCGAGCCGGACGCGCGGTTCCTGAGCGGCAACGAACGTTTTCTGCTCCTGCGCGCGATAGTCGATACGACAGATAATCTTCACAGCCTCGCGCCTTCGTCGACTTTCGACGGCTTCGTGAATGCGCTGGCCGGACTTCTTGGAGAGATGGAGCTGCTCGGCATCGACGCGACCCGGATGGGAGAATCGCTCCGTTCGTGGGCCGGGAACGATGAATGGCGCCAGGGTCTCAACAAGGACCTGTACCGGTTTTTTGAAAGTTACGAGGCCGCTCTCAGGGACAAGGGAATATATGACTCCCAGCTTGCGCAAAGGCAGGCATTGGCAGCCTTTGAGGAAAACCCGGCGCTGCTTGAACACGAAACGGTCATCATCGACGGTTTCTGGGATTTCACGCTGATTCAGCACGAATTCATCGAGCAGATGTCCTCAGCCGCGAATAGCTTGCTGGTCACACTTCCTTTTGTCGCCGGGCGCGTGGCGTATCTTGCCCCGGCGGGACATATCGAGCGGCTGAAAGCGCTGGACGGCGCACAGACCGAAATACTGGAGCCGCCCGCAAAAAGCGACCACGCGCCGGCGCTGTTGCATCTTATGGACAGCCTCTTTGAAGAAGATCCTGGGAAGGTCTCAGCATCAGGCGCTGTTTTCAGGATGAAAGGCGCGGGCTCACGGGGCCAGGCCACGATGGTCGCCGCGGAGATCCTGAACCTGTGGCGCGGGGGCCAGGACCTGGACGAGATCGCCATAGTCTGCCGCAGCCTCGAACAGGACATGTATTCGATCGCTGCCGCCCTCGAGGAATTCGGCGTACCCTATGATCTGCCCGCGCCGGTTCCGCTCACCGCGACCGCCGTGGGCAGAACCGTGATGGCCGCACTGGATTTCGCTGCTGGCAGCAGATCCCGCGACAGCCTGTTCGCCTATCTGCGCAGCCCGTTTTCCGACATTCCCCGCGAAAAAGTGGACGAATTCGATCGCCGCTGCCGGCTCTTTGCGATCGAGGATACCTACGACCTTCTGATGGAATGCAAGATACGCTGCGGTGATCCGCTGGAAGAAATCAACCGGCTGGCGTCAGCGGCAGCGAAAGGCGTCGAGGCGCTGGGAGGCGAGCTCTGCCGGTTCGTAAGATCATTTTTCAAAAAGCAGCATTATATCGACGACGCGTCGTCGGAGACACTGAAGATTGATATCCTCGCTCTCGAAAGCCTGAACGCATTATGTGACGAGGCCGGTATTGCCGGGAAGATCATCGAGGGCGCGGCGCCTTTGCCTGACGGGAAGGAGCGCGGGAACACGGACAGCGCCGGCCTGTTGCTGCGTGGCATCCGGCAGGCCTCAATCAGGATGCCCGCCCTGACGCACCGGAACTGCGTGCGCCTTCTGGATCCGCACCGGATACTCAACCAGCATTTCAACGTGATTTTCGTATGTGGCCTTCTGGAAAAACAGTTTCCCAGCCTCGGCCGCGAGGACTCTTTTTTTTCCGACGCCGACCGCCGCGAGCTTGGCGGCAATTATGGCCTCGCCCTGGACAGCCGCGAAGGCAGGCTGGACGAAGAGCGCTTCCTTTACCACCGCACATTAAGCCGCGCGCGCGACAGGGTATACCTCTGCTATCCGGCCTGTGACAAGGAAGGAAAGCCGACCATCCCGTCGCTGTTCGTCGATGACACCCTCGACCTTTTTGAGAAAGATTCCATTACTCGCCGCGAAATGAAGATAGGCGACCTGACCTTCGCGCCCGGTGAGGCGCCGACCGCTGAACAGGCGGTGCGCTCGCTGGCGCTGCTGTCGGGAACGGCTGAGAAAACAGACAGGGTGCTCATCGAAGCAGCCGCGGCCGCCGGGCTGGGCGCAAGGCTTGAAAAAGTCCTCGGTGCGTGCGTGACAAGCGGACCCGTCATCAGCGATCCCGGGGTTATCGCAAGGCTTGCTGAGATGGACTCCTTCAGGGTAACGGAGCTCCAGCGCTACCTGAAATGCCCTTTCAGGTATTTCGTCGAGAAGGTCCTCGATCCCACCGACATGGAGCCCCCGGGCCACGGCAAAAAACGCGGTCAGGTCATGCACGATGTTTTGTGCAAGTTCGGGGCACAGCTCAAAAGGTCGGAGCTCTATCTCAACGATCCGGGCGTAAAGCCGGAGCAGATCGCTGAAGTCAGGCGCCAGATGGCGGGATATATCGAGGAAGAACTTATCGACGCCGGTTCCGACCTCGAGACTCTGATACTGAAGGAGGAACTGACCTGGCACCTCAACCGATACATCGACAGGGAGATCGCGAGCGTGCGGCCTCTGAAATATTACGACTTCGAGGTCAGCTTCGGCGCTTCCACCAGCAAATGCGGCGGAAAGAACGATACGGACAACGTTCTGCCCATTGGAGACTTCAATCTCCGCGGACGGCTCGACCGCGTCGACTGGCAGGGTGACAGGGATAATGCCCTGGTCATCGACTACAAGGCATCTAAGCAGGTCTCCTCGTTTTCCAGTTTCGAGAAGGACAGGGAGATCCAGCTTCCGCTCTATATCCTGGCTCTGCGGGAAGCTTTTGGCCTGACGCCGATCGGCGGCGAGTACTATTCGCTCAGGGGGGAAACGCGCCGCGGGCTATATCTTGAAGGTTTCGACGAGCTGATTGGATCCTCGTCGTCTGAGATGAGCAAAAAGGATATTGTCGACAGCGAAACCTTCGAACAGGCGCTTGAGACGGCGAAGACACTGGCAAGCGAGGCAGCAGCCGGCATCCGCACGGGAAGTTTTTCAACTGCGCTTCTGAATTCAAGAACCGAATGCGAATGGTGCGGCCTGTCCAGTGTCTGCCGCAACAAGTCGCTCCCCGAAATGATTGATGGGCTCGCGGATGACTGACATCGAACTTACACCCGATCAGCTGAAGGCCATCGAGACCCTGGACGGGCCGGTCTTCGTGGCCGCAGGGGCCGGGTCCGGCAAGACTGGGGTCGTGACCCGCCGTTTTGTCCACGCCATCGCGACCGGATATGCCGCCGTGGATGAGATCCTCACGATCACATTCACAAAGAAAGCCGCGGCGGAGATGATGGAGCGGATTCGAGGATACCTCAGGACGGAACCGGCCGACGATGCCGGTCTGGCCAGGATGGCCGAGGCCTACCGCGAAATAGAGCTCGCCCAGATCAGTACCATCGACAGTTTCTGCGCCTCGCTGCTGCGGGCCAATGCCCTGGCGGCGGGTATAGACCCCAATTTCACCGCTGTCGATGATTCCCAGGCCGGGCTGATCAGGGAAGAAGTATTCGACGACTGCTTAAAGCGGCTTGTAAGTGACAGGAGCGCCGAAGCTGTCGAGTTCATAGCGGCATATGACCCGAACCTCAACGGCGCCCTCTTTGAAACCATCACCGATGTATATGCGGACCTTCGCAGCCAGGGTAAAAAAGTGACTCTGCCGTACCCGGAGCTTCCGGATATCGTGCTGGCGGAGCGGGAGCTTCTGGAAGTGACCATTGCCGCGCGCGAGGCCGCTACTCAAATCTCGGAACCTAACGGTAATCAGTCAAAAGGACTGGAAAAGCTGGCGCGACTTGAACTGGCCCTGGCGGAAAGTGATCCAGCCCTGCGGGTTCACCAGGCCGAAATGAAAGAAATCAGACCTGGCAGCATGGGGCCTGCCAAAGAGGCGTTCTCCCTGCTGGAAGAGCCACGCGTGGCTTTCGTCAACGCGGTCCGTTCCAGTATCGCGCTGAAAACGCTAGGTCTTTTCCGCGAGCTGCTCGAGTCTTTCAATCGAAAATACGCTGAAGCGAAACATGAACGCGGCGTGCTGGACTTTGCCGACCTCGCCGTGCGGACAAGGGATCTGCTCAGGGACAAACCTGAAATCGCTAAGAGGGTCTCGTCCCGGTACAGGTTGATCATGGTCGACGAGTTTCAGGACACCAACGCGCTTCAGCACGAGTTGATCGAGCTGATCGCCAACGATAACCTCTTCCTGGTCGGCGACGAGAACCAGGCTATCTACGGTTTCCGTTACGCCGATGTTGAGCTTTTCAGGAAAGAGAAGGAAAAGGCGCGGGAAAAAGATTACCTGATAGAGCTTAAGAACAACTTCCGCAGCCAGTCGCAGATCATCGATTTCGCCGATCACGTCTTCAATCGCGAGAGCATGCTGGCTCCGGGCTATCTCGAGCTTGAAGCCTCCGCTCCGCTGGAAGAGGAATACGAGGAATGCCGCGTCGAGGTGATTCTCGTCGACAGCAGGCGAAACGATAAAAAAATAGGCCTGGAAGCAGTCAAAAAAGACATCACGCGCCCCGCGGAAGCGCAGCTTATTGCCGAGAGGCTGAATGAGCTTTTTAAAGAAGGTTATTCGAAAAGCGATGTGGCCATTCTGATGAAGACGAAAACAGACGCCGAGATCTATCGCAACGCCCTGGACCGCGCGGGCATCGAAAATTACTTCTCCGTGGGATCGAGTTATTTCGGCAAGCTCGAAGTAAACGACGTTCTCAACATACTCAAACTGATCATCAACCCACTTGACGATATCGCCATGCTGGCCGTCCTGCGTTCTCCGCTTGCGGGGGTCAGCGACAACGCCCTCTACTGGCTGCGCCAGAAATGCGAGGGGGACGATCCCAAGTTCCACCCGATCTGGCCGACCCTCAACTCACTTGACCGTTTCGAGCACCTGGACGTTGAGGACCGCGCAAAGCTATCCGGTTTCGCCGCCTGGCTGGGCGAGTTGCGCCAGGTTGCCGGGAGGCTGACCCTGCGCGGGCTCGTGCATGGAATCGTCAATCATGGCGATTACGCGGCGATGATGGCTGCCGGTCCCGAAGGCAGGCAGAACCTGGCGAACCTGTTGAAGCTGCTGGACCTGGCCGGTGATTTTGAGATCTCGTGGGGGAACGACCTCAAGCAGTTCACGGATTTTCTCGAGCACCAGAAGGATACCGAGGTTCGTGAGATAGAGGCGCCGACTGAGGCTGAGGGCGTTGACGCCGTCCGCATAATGACGATGCACAGCGCCAAGGGCCTCGAATTCCCCCTGGTAGTCCTGCCCAAACTGGAGGCGAGGGGAAGGAGCTACGGGCCGGATATAATACTCGACCGTGACGGCGGCGACCGCGTCGGAATGAATTTCAAAACCAACGGCGCTGGCGGCGGCAAAGCTTTTGCCTACGGGGAACTCAAGGACGAGGCGGTCATCCGTAACAGGCGAGAGGGCAAGCGCCTGGGCTACGTGGCCATTACCAGGGCTCGTAAACATCTGATTCTTTCCGGTGTTGCCGACGCCGAAAAACCGCCCAACATGGAAAAGCAATCCGACCCGCCTTTCGACTGGTTGCGGAGCCTCCTGCATCTTTACTGGGACCGGGATGAGAACCTTGGCAAAGTCGACCGGATAGAAGACATCAACGGCACGACAGTCGGATTGCAGATCGAAACAGTGCCCGAAGGGGCGGCAGCCCGCTACCTTCAGGCGCAGGAGAAGCACAGGAGCCTGGAGACGCCGCGAATAGACCCGAAAATCACGGTAATGCCGAAGGCCGCCGTCTATGTTCCGCCTTCCATCTCTCCCACCGCCCTTGATGCCTTTCGCGCCTGTCCGCGCCGCTACTTCCTGGAGAGGGTCCTGCGTGCGGGCCAGTTGTTCGAAGACGGCAGGACGGGAAAGGCGGCGGCCGCCACCAGCCTGCTGTCCAATACGGACATGGGTGTGCTGGTCCACAAGATACTGGAAGAGGATCTGCCCGCGCTTGCGTCAGAACCCGCAACGGCAGAGATGGTCTCCATGAGGGCGCTCCAGGTTCTGGAAAGCGGGGTCGAACTTGCGCCCGCCGATACCAGTCGCGTTATCGGACTCATCGAGAACCTTAGGCGGGCCCCTGTCGCGGCAGAACTTTTCAGAGCGGCAGCAAGCGGCGCTCTGCAGCGCGAGCTGAACTTTTCGACCCTTCTTGGCAGTACTATCCTTAAGGGCCAGATCGACGCTTATTGCCAGACCGGCGAAGGAGCCCTGGTCGTCGATTACAAGTCTGGCACTCCCGGAGAGGGACGCACCACGGCCGAGGCCGCTGAATCTTATCGATACCAGATGACTTCCTACGCACTTGCCGCGATGCGGATGAACCCGGGTACCGTGAAGGTGGTGCTCGTATATCTGGGAGCGGACGAACCCAGGGAATTCTTACGGGAATTCAGGGCTGACGATATTTCCGGTCTCGAGTCAGAACTGCAGGCGATCATCGACTCGATGGCCGATGGGGCCTTCCCGCCTCTCAGCGAATTTGACGCCCACCACTGCTCATGGTGCGTGGCAGGCGGCGATGCAGGGCTTTGCATGAACGCCCGCTTGCCGGCTTCCTCCGATAGATCTTAAAGAAACGTTATCTGATTCTCAATAATGGGTATATTCCCTGCGGGTTGTACCCATTCCTCGCTTTAGTTAAAGGAACTTGTGACCGAATGGCCCAATATGTTACAGGCAGCCGCATGGTTTTTTAGCTGCTGGATTCAGGTTGCCGCTGTTCCGGCAGACAAAACTGATCCGGGAGTCAGATTAATTGTCCGCTGATGACAGAAATGATGCTGGCATGAACATCCCCCAAACGGCGGATGAATACGTCAACGGCAAACCTGCCTCGCTGGTCTCGGTTCTCGGCGAAGAAATGATTGTCAGCACGATAGAGCCTTTCACCGATTACCTCGAAACTTCTGTGGCGGCTTATGACTCCGGCGGCAATCAGGTCGGCGGGGTTGTCGTGGGGAATGACTATTGCCGTTTCCTGGAAAAGGTCGTGGCTTCAAAATGCGCGGACGCCGGCCGCAAGGCCACACTTGCGGCTGTTGAAAGCGGGCACCAGGAAATAACCAACTGCTGTGGCGGTCTGGTCCTGTGCGCATGCCCGATAGAGGTTGATAGAACCATCCTCGGCGCCGTAGTCGGCGCCGTTTCCGAAGTTCCTTCCGATGAGGAATCCCTCAAAGAAACAGCCAGGTGTTGCGGGGTTGATTTTGAAGAGTTGCGGCAGGCGGCCGGAAAGACATTCCACAAGCCCGATTACCTGTACGATGCCGCTGTCAAACATCTCAATACACTCGCGCGGCTGCTGGGAACTATCTACAGCGTCTCCAAAGAACGGGAAAGCGCCCTGGTTATTGCGAGTACGAAGAAACAGGACCTGGACCGGCACATTCGCGAGATCGAGGCGATCAACAAGGTGATCACCGCGGCCAGCGGCTCACTCGTCCCGGAGGTCTTCCTGACGCAGACTGCCAGGGCTATCGAGGATGCAACCGATGCCAGACTCGTCGCCATATACACGCTTGATGACAAGAAAGGCGTATTGAGGCTGGGCGGCAGCTCTTTTGAACCTGACTCCGCGATCAAGGCAGCTGTGGAGACGCTGGCGCTGGATGGCAGCGTGGAAGACCTGGTGATCAGGTCCGGCAAGGTCGTTGTGGTTTTTGACCTGGCAACGGATGAGCGCGTGACCCCGCACCTGAGGGAAATCGCCCTGAAGCAGGGATTCACCAGCTTCATAGCCATGCCGGTAATATCCCACGACGAGGTGCTCGGCATGTTGCTCGTGTTCTCGGATTCCCGTGATATATGCAAGGAAGACCAGATCCGCTTCATTGACCTGCTCTCCTATCAGCTGGGTATCGCCGTGCAGAACAGCCGTTTTTATCGAGAGGTTGAATCCAGCAACCAGTTCTTAAACAACCTGCTCAACGGAATGACCGAGGGAGTCTATATATACGGCAGGAACGGCGCATTTGAATTTGTGAATCGTGCCGTTACAGAAATAACCGGCTTTACCCGGGAGGAGCTGCTCGGGAAAGCGATCACAGACATAGTCGCCCCGGAAGAGATCGAAGCTGTGAAGGAAAGGATGATGCGCCGCAAGGCGGGAGGAACGGACCACTATGAAGTCGATGTCATCGGCAGGGATGGGATCAGGATCGTCGTCAGCCAGACGGTGTCCCCGCTTTTTGAGAATGGCGAAATAGTCGGGGCAATCGGCGTGGCGAAAGACATCACCGGGGAACTGAAACTGGAGCGCGATATTGAGAGACGCAACCGGCAGCTTGGACTGCTGCAACTGGTCATGCAGAAGAGTGTTTCCAGCCTCGGCCGCGGCAAGGCGCTGAAGACACTGGTTCATGAGGTCGCTGAAGCCTTCTCCTATGATATCTGCAACATATTCATGCCAGCCGACGATGGCTCCAAATTTCAAATCGTCGCCAGCCACGGTTTTGATCCTGACTATCTCGAACAGCTGAACAGTGGTGATGCTTTCGATCTTGTATACCAGGACAACCTGAAAACACCGATAGCGCTGGCTTTCCATGAAGGAAAACAGACGGCAATGAGAGACGCCGTCACCGATGCGCATGAAAATGGCATGGTCGATTCAGCCGTCAGGCACGGTTTCCACTCATCGGTGGCGACTCCGCTTGAATACGGTGGGGAACGGCTGGGCGTGATGGTGGTTTATACCAATGATATCCGTGATTTCGACGAGGAAGAGCTGGGGGTGCTTTCGAGCATAGCCGCCCAGGCTGCCACGATAGCCGGTACCGCCGGAGTATACGACAGGCTGGCCAGGTCCGAAGAGCGATACCGCGAGATCTATGACATGGCCGCCGACTGGATGTACATGCTCGACGATGAAGGAATAATCATCGATTGCAACGAGACGATGGTCCTGAGTCTTGGTCTTGCGTGGGAATCCATCGTCGGTAGCCACATATACGAACACGAAATAGAAACCGATCGCGAAAAAGCCGTGGCAGTCCTGGAGCGGTTCAAGGAGCAGGGCGAGGTCGGCATGGTCTTCAGCTCCGAGCGCATATTCCTCTCCGCCGCCGGCAGTAAGCTGATCGTGGATATACATGCGCGCGCGCTGCCGGCTCTCTCCGGCGACGGTATTCAGTGGAGCGTCATCGGCCGCGACATCACAGAAAAGAAGGAAGCAGAGCGGCGCATCAGCCTGTTGGCCGCCGCAGTTGAGAATACACACGAAAGTGTTATCGTCTCCGACCTCAACGGCGATATCATCTCCATCAATAACGCCGGTGCCGCCATCCTTGGTTATGAGCCTGAGGCCATGGCTGACATGCACATGGGCGAATTCTGGTCCGAGGCGAACCCGGAAGGTCTCAAGGAACAGATTTTTACCAAAACCCTGGAAGGCGGCTGGGAAGGGCAGATGTGGTACCGCCGCGCCGACGGTTCGGATTTTCCGGTCTTCGTTTCATCGGCGCGGGTAGACGACGCGTCCGGCAAGCCGATGGCGCTGGTGGGGATCGCCCGCGATATTTCCGCGGAACAACGATTGACCTCGGAGATACTCCGGCGTAACCGCGAGCTCGCCGTACTGAACGCCGTGGCGGTAGCCACATCCAGTTCACTCGATATCAGGCGGGCACTCAAGAATTCACTGGATGCCATCAACGATTCCATGAATTATGGTGGCGGGATCATATTTTTGGCGGAGAAGGGCTCACAGCTGCTGACACCAGCGGCGAGTACTTACCCGATTACAGATGAAATGATGGCGCATATCCAGTCGATCAATGTGGGCCAGGGGCACACCGGCAAGATCGCCGAGTCGGGGGAGCCGATCTTTCTCGATGACTACAAAAGCAGTGAATACTACCTGCCCGAGCTGCCAGATCTGTTCCCGATAGCATCGATGGGTGGAGTCCCCCTGACTCACAATGACAGGGTTCTGGGTGTGTTGATCGTTTCCACCGCGACCCCCCATGAATTCGATGAAAACGAGCGAGCGCTTCTGGTGGCGGTAGGCAACTCCTTAGGTGTCGCCATCGAGAACGCCAATCTCTTCGAAGATGTCGCCCGGGGCAAGAACGAATGGGAGACCACATTCGACGCCATGACCAACGGCGTCTCGATCCATGATCTTGATTTCAATATCGTACGGGCGAACAGGGCTCTGGCGAAGCTGCTGGGCAAGACGACCGACCAGATCATCGGCCGCAAGTGTTACGAGGTTTTCCACGACAGGGACGAGCCGCTGGAGGCCTGCCCGCAGGTCCTGGCATTCAGGGACAGCTGCAGCCACACGCTGGTCGCTGAAGAGGCGAAGCTGGATGCCATGCTCAATATTTCTTCCGACCCCATATTCGACCGGGATGGCAACATCACCGGTGCCGTGCACGATGTTCGCGACATCACCGAACAGGAGCGCCTGCGTACGCAGCTGGCCCAGTCGGAGAAGATTCGCGCTCTCGGCGAGATGGCCGGCGGCGTCGCCCATGACTTCAACAACTTCCTGACGGTCATCTCGGGAAACACACAGCTCATGCTGTCGCAAATGGACGGCGATCGCGATCAGGAGTTCAGGGAGTCGCTTGAAAGCGTGCAGCGCGCCGCCGCCGACGCGGCCGAGACCGTGCGCCGGATCCAGGAGTTCACCCGGGTCCGAACGGCGCGCAGCTTTACGATTGTGAATATCAAAAGTGTTTTGCTCAACTCCATAGATATCGCGCGCCCGCGCTGGCGTGACGAGGCGGAGGCGCGTGGAGTGAAAATCGAGATCGAGGCCAGGCTTGTCAGTATCCCGCCGGTGCTGGCCAATGAATCGGAGCTGGCGGAGGTCTTCACTAACCTGATAATCAACGCCGCGGATGTCCTGAGGGACGGCGGCAGGATCACCGTGACGACCGATACGGAGCCAGGCGGCGACTGGGTCAGGGTTGTGGTGGCCGATAACGGCAAAGGCATGGACGAGGAAGTGAAGAAGCGCGTCTTCGAACCATTCTTCTCCACCAAGGGGGTAAGCGGCAGCGGTCTTGGACTCAGCGTGGCGTATGGCATCATCAATCGCCACCGGGGCGATATAACAGTCGAAAGCAACGAAGACGAAGGTACCCGCTTTATCGTGCGGCTGCCCGTGGCTACGATGAACGATCTCACCGGAGCCGGCGAATTTTCGAGAGCTGTCGAACTGGCTGAAACCGCGGAGAACGAATCCGGCAGCTTGAGGCAGGGCAAAGTGCTGATCGTTGACGATGAGCCCCTGGTCAGAAAACTGCTGGGTGACATACTCCTCAGGATGGAGCAGCATTATGAGACCGCCGAAGATGGAGAGCAGGCCCTGGTGCTCTTCGATGCAGCGATTGAAGCCAGAGAGCCGTTCGACCTGGTGATGACCGACCTGGGCATGCCCGGGATATCCGGCTGGGATGTAGCGGACGCGATCAAGCAGCGCTCCCCGGAAACACCAGTCGTGCTGATCACAGGCTGGGGCGATCAGCTGGACTCGCAGAAGATAAAGGACTGCATGGTGGACTCGGTTATAGCCAAGCCCTTCAAGGCTGGAGATATAAGGCGCGTGCTAATGAAAGCGATATCTTAGGACTGCCGCATCTGGCATCCCGAATCTGACCTGTCATGCAGGAATTTACATGTCATCCTGAGCAAAGCGAAAGGTTCGCAAGTCGAGAGCCGCGACAGATTATATAATAAAGGAAGAACAGAACAGTCAGCCTGAATTTGACCTGTCATCCTGAGCGCAGCGAAGGATCCACCGGAGGAAGAATGAAGATCGGTTTCGACGCCCGCATGATCGCCTGGAAGGGAGTAGGCACGTACTCCCGCAATCTGCTGAAGCAGTTCGCCCAGGTACCCGACATGGAAGTCGTCTGCTTTGTCAACGACGACACCGCCGGCCGCCTGCCCGCGGGCGCCAACTTCACTAAGGTCTCTATCAACGAAGAGGTCTTCAGCTCGCGCAACCTGAACAAGATCGGCAGCGCGGTCAATAAGGCCGGATGCTCCCTCTTCCACTCTCCCTATGTTGTGGCGCCCGGCAACCTCGAGTGCCCGCTGCTGGTGACCGCCCACGACATCATCCCGCTGCTATTTCCAAATTCGATACCGAGCTTTCGCCTGCGCCGCACGTACAAGGGGCTGCTGGCGGACGCCGTCCAGCGCGCCGACCATGTCATCACCGTCTCGACCGTATCGCAGTCGTACCTGCTGGCGCATTTCAACATGTCGCTCTCGAAGGTCTCGGTAATACTCGACGGCGTCGGCTCCGAGTTCGGGCCGCGGGGCGATGAGGAGATAGAGAGCGTCTGTGAAAAATACGGCATCATCCGGCCGCACATACTCTGGCTGGGAGAGTTCATCGCCCACAAGAACGTGGACGCCCTGGTGAACGCCTACTCGACCCTGTCGTCGAAGCTCAGGGCGCGCTATTCACTCGTACTGGCGGGCGACAGGAAAGTTGACTGGAAGGATGTTAAAAAAGAAGCCGGGCGCCGGGGAGTCGGCGAGCGCGTGTTCTTTCCCGGGTTTATCGAGGACCAGGACCTGCCGGCGCTCTTCTCATCAGCCGATCTTTTCGTCTTTCCGTCTCTATACGAGGGCTTCGGCCTGCCGCCGCTGGAAGCCATGGCCTGCGGTACGCCGGTTATCTGCTCCAACTCATCGAGCCTGCCGGAAGTCATAGGCGACGGCGGCCTGCTGGTTGCGCCCCGTCCGGCGGCCCTGGCGTCGGCCATCACCGAAACACTCGCCAACGAAAATTTAAGGCAGCGCCTGCGCCGCCGCGGACGCGAAAGAGCCGCGCTGTTCTCCTGGGACAAAGCCGCGGCCAAGACGCTGGATCTTTATCGGGAGCTGGCCCGGTAGGAAGCTGATCCTGCGGGTTGCTTCATATTCTCGACAGCCTGGAGTCCCGCGTTCGTAATACTCCAGTTATGGCGATCAATTTTCCTACCCGGTGCCCCTCCGCTATAATTAGACGGCATCATCCTTCAGGCCGGCGTAGCTCAGCTGGTAGAGCAGCTCACTCGTAATGAGCAGGTCTGTGGTTCAATTCCGCACGTCGGCTCCAGATTTGGACTTCCGATTAAGCCTCTGTCATATTACGGATAGATATAAGTTGTTCCACAGACATCCTGAGCGCTTTCAGTGTACATCGATTGCCAGCTCCCTACTCCGGAAGGAACACTGTATCTGAGATACACACTGTTTTCGATGCCTGCCGGGATGTCACCAACCAGCGCTGGCATTATTGACGAGAGGATGACTCCGCCCGTGTTCGAACTTCCCGTAAGATTTACGCTGTAGGCGGTTTCAGTACCGTTGTTTGAAATACCGACCTGCACGGTAAGCTCGCGCGCCAGATAATCGGCATAGGTGGCCCAGAAGGAGTGATTTACCGCCGGGCTCAGGTGCGGTTTTGCGGACACGCAGGTGGAGCTGCTTTCGAAGGATCCCAGAATCGGCGTGGTATTGCCGGCGCTGTCGGCTACCGACCCGCCGATTTTATGACCTCCTTCGCCAAGGCCGGCTACCTGGCAGGTGACGCCGGCTTCGGTAACATCGCACTTTTCCAGAATATTCTCATCCAGGGTGACGCTTACCGATGCGACGTCGATGCCGCTGGACGGTTCGGCGTCGCTGAACACGGCGCTGATTATCGTCGAGTCACCATTGACGTTTCCCGAGGGCTCCACCTTGCTGACCACCGGAGCCACTCTGTCACCGATCTTGAACTCGCCGGCGATGGAGGCGGTGTTGCCGGCGTTGTCGCTGACGGAACCTGCGATCAGATGCCTGTCATACTGAAGTCCGTTGACGTCACAACTGATGCCGAGTTTGGTCTCGACGCAATTCGCCAGCCGGGCATTATCGAGATTGACTATCATCGAATCCGGATCGATGCCGCTGGAGGGTTCGATGTCATGGTATGCGATCTCGATCCTGGCCGCATCCTTGAAGAGCAGGTCCGCCGGCTGAACATTGTCGATGATGGGCGCTGTATTGTCGCCCACGGTGAAGCCTCCGCTGATTGTTGCGGTGTTGGCAGCGTTGTCGCTGACGGAACCGCCGATAATGTGAGGCCCGAGAGCCAGACCGGATGCGGGGCAGCTGGCGCTGGTCGCTGACACGGTGCAGCCCGCGAGCGGCGAGCCATTCAGTGTGATGCTAGCCGAGTCCTGGTTGATACCGCTGCTGTCAGAATATCCGACTGTGATCGTGGTGGAGCCGGAGTAAATATTACCAGTGGGTGACACGCTGCTGATCGTGGGTGGTTGACGGTCCAGCACAACGAAGTTCCCGTTGATCGGGGTTGCGTTTCCCGCCCTGTCACGCACTGAGCCACCGACAAAGTGTGGTCCATAGCCCAGGTTGCTGACTGGACAACTCACACTGCTGGCCATGACCGCACAACCATTAATGACGACTCCATCAAGTATCACGCTGACATCACCCGCGTTGATGCCCCTGCCGACATCGGTGTAACCGACGAGGATGGTTGTATAGCTGTTATAAATCATCCCGGTTGGCTGCAGGTATGTGACAACAGGGAAAAATGTATCGGGAATAGTGATGGTTCCTGACTCGAAACTGCCGCTGAACGATGTTACATGACCGGCGTTGTCGGCAACTGAACCCTCGATAGTATGCGTGGAATTCGCCAGCCCTGAGACCGGACAGCTGACGCTGGTCTGCGAAACGGTGCAGCCGGGGAGGGCGCCACCACCATCCAGTGTCACGCTCACAGAGTCGGTATTGATGCCGCCCGACGGAGCGGGGTCGTTGTAATCGGCGCTGATGGTGGCAAAAGTGCTGGCATGGAATCCGACAGGCTTTACATTACTGACCACCGGACCCGCCGAATCGAATACGCTGAAACTGCCGCTGATCGCGCTGCTGTGGCCCACGTTATCGGCCGCGGACCCGCCGATCGTATGCGCTCCCAGCGCGATACCGGAAACGGGGCAGCTGACGCCCGTCTGCGAAACGGTGCAACCGGTGAGGGCGCCACTGTCCAGGGTCATGATCACCGCGCCGGTATTGATTCCGCTGGTCGGCGCCGGGTCACTGAACACGGCGCTGATGTTGAAGCTTTCGCTGGAAATCGAACCCGTCGGCTGGACATTGCTGACCGTGGGGGTGACAGTATCCGGCGGCGTGGCGCCCAGATTCAGCCGGCCGCTGCCGAACCAGTAATCCCTGCCGGGAATACCCGTGTCCGTGGCGTTATTTTCCAGGTAAGCCTGAATGTTCGCGGGCGTATAGGCCGGATATGTTCCCTTGAGGATAGCGGCGGCTCCGGCAACATGAGGCGCCGCCGCTGAAGTACCCAGAAAACCCTGGGCGCCATAGGTGGCGGTGGAAACCTTGTCAGGGGCGACGATATCCGGCTTCACGCGGCCATCGATGGTGGGGCCGCGGGAACTGAAATCCTCCAGCGTCGTCGAATTATAGGGTACCGCGCCCACGGTCATGGCGCCGGTGGCATCGGCCGGCTGTCCTCCCAGGCTGCCCATGGGTGTCTGGTACTGCAGGAAGTACTGGAAGCAAAGGAGTTCAAAACGGGCGTCACCGGCAGAGCTGCGGTTGTATATACCGATCCAGTAGTTGCCTCCCTGGCCGGTTGGAACCGTATATCTGAAGCTTTCTGAGGGAGCCTGAGTCCCGTCCTGGGTGCTCGCCGAGCTGGTCACCATGACACCGTCGCTGCTTCGGTGCAGATAGACGTCGTAGTTCTGGTCGGTCGTCGGCCAGCGGTCCCAGGTCAGGTATACATCGATATTCTGACCCTCCTGGGCAGCGATCGTGTTGCCCTCGTCGTCTGAGGCGTAGTTATGCCAATTGTTGGCGTCGGTGTCATTAAAATAGTTGCTCCAGTGCATCTGGGCCTGGTTGCCGGAAGCAGCGGCCCAGAAGATGCCGGACGCGCGCGCGTTGTTCACCATGTCGTCTATGGTTCCCTGACCGTCACCACGGAATGAACCGGAAAAAACCCATGATGCCGAGACGACGGTGACCCCCTGGGCGACCAGATAATTGACCGCGTTACCCAGCTCGACTTCAGTCTGAAAATTGACAAGGTAGAGCTGGGCGTCCGGAGCGACGTCGTAAACGATCTCGGCGCAGGCGGTACCGTGTTTCTCCGCGCCGCCGGTGATGTCACCATCAGCGCGGAAAGACTTAACAGTCACGCTGGCGGGGAGCTCGCCTGCGGCCACCCGGGTAGTGTATCCGGCAAAACCAGCGTCCAGGATGGCGACTTTGACTCCGGAACCCTTGAGGGCGCTGTTCTGCCAGGGGGTAGCGCCGATAACGCCGACGCCCTCGCTGGTCGTGGTGAGCAGTTCCGGCCGGGCCGGCGGCCTTACGTATGAAACTCCGGGGGAGGAGGCGATTTTCTCGATGCTTTCGACCGGAACCTTCGCCTGTACCAGATTCTCATAGGATGTCTCGATTCTGCCGCCGGCAGCGGTTACCAGCGCCGCGATTTCGGTTGTGGTGACGGAACTCTCCAGCACAACCCTGACGCTGCCATCGGTAAGGTTTAGACCTCTCCGGCTGGCAAAATCCGCGGCCGCACCGGCACCGCCGGACTCAAGGCTGGATATAAGCTGGCTCAGGGAGGAATCAATTCGGGGATCAGGCTTACCAATGACACCAGGGATGGAGTCGGCGTCTGTTATTAATTCTTTTTCGCCGGAAGTGATTCTGCCTGTTGCTGCATCGGGGTTCAGGGCCATCGGAGTATCAGTTGCGAGCAAGGTGGACGCAGGTGAACCCTGGTGATTTGCCCCATCAGATGAAAACAGTGCTGAACCACCTGATGCAATCGCGATGAGCAGAACCACCGAAATCCCGGCAAGGATAAAGCTCTTTTTCATGGTGTTCCCCAGCCTTCCGTAAAAGACCGTGAGCCAGCCCCTGTTGCTGCGCTTAAGGTCATAACGGAAATGTTACTTAATTCAAGCCGTTCAAGTTTCTTAATAATGGCGCATCCAACTTTGAAGTGCAACACTTGACAGCATTGATGTTTTGAAGAATGATCATCGGGATTTCTCTGGTCCGTTTAGCCCGGGTATCTTCAGGACAGGCGTATCCGGTACTTACATCCCCAGCCCCGCGATAGCCTCCGCAAACACCGCATACGGATGCGCCCCAACGATCCGGTACCTTCCATTGATCACATAGGTCGGCACTGCCTTGATGCCCAGCTTCGCTGCCTCCGCCAGCTTCCCATCCAGAACCGTGCTGTATTCGCCGCCCGTAATGGCATGCTCCAGTCTGGTGGCATCGAGGCCGGCATCGTTTGCCGCGGCCAGCAGGACTTCCCAGCTGCCGATGTCCATCCCCTCACCGTAAAGCTTGTCGAAGACCGCCCGGTGAAACTCATTACCTCGACCCTGTGCGTAGGCATATTCGGTGGATTCCAGCGCCAGCCGCGAGTTGCGGATGCGTCCGGTGAAAACCATCTTCAGCCCGCCGCCGCCGGCCATCTTTCTCAGCCGCGTGTGGGAATCGTCGGTTTCGTCCTGATATTCAAGGGGCATTTCCATGCCTTCGGGAGGCATATCGGGGCGCAGCAGATAAGGCTGCCACGTTATCACCGCGTCTAAATGCTCACGCTTCAGTTGATCGACCGCGACCTGGCCGACATAGCACCAGGGTCATACGTAATCGGAATAGATCGTCAGGTTCAGGGACATGGCTCACCTCGACTTTCGGAAATGGTGTTATTCTTCCCTTTGATCGTCCGGCTGAAACGGTAACCGATCAGCCGGTGTAACAATCGTCGACTTGCCAGCTTCAAGGCCACAGACTTATTGGCCGAAACGCCCGCCCACCTTTTACAGCTGCGGCTCATCCCGAGGCTCCGCCTGACCCATCTCGGCTTCCAGTTCCACACCCAGCTCCTGGACCGGCGGACGCTTGCGCGCGCGGTGCAGGTCGATGACCGGCAGGAAAAACGTGGTAATGAATGCGGCGATGATTATAAAAACACCCAGTGCATAAACGTGGCCGATGGAACCTGCCAGCGCCGCTTTGAGCGTCTGGATGAACTGCAGATAATATTCCTGCACCTGGGCCTGCTGGGGCGCCGGTACATTCTCCATCAATCCCGCCATCCGCTGCTGGCCGTCCACGGACAGGAAGTTCTGCAGGGTGTTGGTATCGATACCCGAGATCGCCCTGTCCGGGTTCATCCGGTTGATTGTCTGCACGAACGGGTCCGAGTTCACATTGGCGAGATGGTCGGCAAGTGAGTTGTTCATCATGCTGCCCATGATAGCCACGCCCACGGTGCTGCCGATGCTGCGGAACAGCTGGATTGTGGCGGTGGCGATGCCGAGTTTGCTGCGGTCGAAGGAGCTCTGCACGACGATAGTGTAGATCGGGAAGGAGACGCCGATGCCCAGCCCCAGGATGACCATGTCGCGCACCAGCGCCAGTTTGGAAGTGTCGACCGCAAGCCGGGAGAAAAGGTACATGCCGACGATGGCGATGGCCAGTCCGATGATCGATGAGAGTTTGTATTTTCCGGTACGGCTGATCACCTGGCCGACGATGCCGCTTGAGATGATGATGCCGACGCTCAGCGGCGCCAGCACCAGCCCGGAATTGGTGGCGGAAAAGCCGACCACGCTCTGGGCGTAGAGCGGCACGAAGGCGATGGCTCCGAACATGCCGAACGAGGTCAGGAAAGTGACGATGACCGAGACGTTAAGGCCGCGGTTGGCAAACAGGCCAAGCGGCAGCACCGGGTCCGCGGCCCGGCCCTCGATCAGCGCGAAGAGGGCCAGTAGCAGTGCCGTCGCGCCAAACAGGCCGATTATCTGGACGGAACCCCAGGTGTACTGGCTCCCGCCCCAGACAAAGGCGAGTAGTAGCGCGATAAGCGCCAGCCCCAGGGTTGTCGCTCCCGGGAAATCGATGGAACGCCGGACGGCAGCTGTCTTTATCTTCGGCAGAGCGATGAGCAGCACCGCAAGGGCCAGGATGCCGAAGGGCACGTTGATATAGAAGATCCAGCGCCAGCTGAAGCTGTCGGTGAGCCAGCCGCCGACCAGCGGCCCGGCGACGCTGGCGATGCCGAAGACGCCGCCGATCAGTCCCTGCCAGCGTCCGCGCTCGGCCGGGGTGAACAGGTCGCCGATGATGGCGATTGCGTTGACCATGATGGCGCCGCCGCCGATGCCCTGGAAAGCGCGGAAGAGGATTAGCTGCAGCATCGACTGGGACTGGCCGCTCATGATCGAGCCGGCCATGAATATAAGGATGCCCGCCACGAAAAAGATGCGGCGCCCGTAGATATCAGAAAGCTTGCCGTAGATGGGGATGGTGACCGTCGAGGCAAGCATGTAGGCCGAAAAGACCCAGCTTAAGTGCTCAAGACCCTGGAACTCCTTCACGATCTGCGGCATGGCCGTGGCGACGATCGTCTGGTCCAGCGCCGCAAGGAAGATCGCAAGCATCACGCCGACCATGGCAATGGCGCGGGATTTATGGTGGGTTTCTGGTGTGGCTGGAATGTCTTTCATTGAACTCCCTGTAGATAATCTCGAAAGTATAAGGTTTGGGGGGTTGATTAGCCAAGGGGAAAGGGTTCGGAGAAGAAACAGCGGGCGCTCTATAGGCAGCCAGGACTGCTCTTCAGCAAGGATATGGAGATTGTTTTCGATATTCCGCTCTTCATCCGAAGCGGGTCTGCACGCGATAGAAACCTCCCGAAACGGGTATTTTAAAACCAGAGGCTTTTGCGAGGACCCAAAGAAACGAAACACGAGGAGATGAGGATCATGATGGAAAACGGATATTTCGGCATAGACCTTTCCCAGATCATACTCGGCGGAGCCATTCTCCTGGTGTTTGTAGGTTTTGCCATCTGGGGAATACGCACATCACATAAAAAGCCCAGGAATACACAGAAACAGTAATTATTTCACGGGAACCCGTGAAACATCGTGGGAATTGCAGTTTAAACCTATTGCTCCGGCGGCAGGCAGCGAACAGGCTGCCTGCTTTTGTTTTTCCCTGAAAACACGGCGCCGGACTTTATGCGCAAAGTACAGGGTTTTTCGATGCCGCGGATGTCATCATACTTCCATAACACCGCAAGAATACAGGCAATCCTTGCGTGGCCCGCAAAAAGAACCGGCGCCGCTTTAGCGGCGCCGGTTGATTCGCTGCTATATAGTCAGGTGTTTCAGGTCCGGTTGTCTTATCTGCATACGCTGCTTACGCGACCGCTCCTGCGCTCCTGATCAGTCCTCGGTCTCGCGGCTCTCATCACTCTTTTTATGGCATTTGTGCTTGCACTTCTCGCCCGTCGTATGGTCGCATTCAGGCGGGCATACGCAGACGGTAGCTTCACTCGCTGGCTTTTCCTTAGCGAACGCCGCCGAAGCGAAGGGCGATCCCAGTGACGAGACAATCAGTACTATCAGTATTACTGCGAATTTTCTCACTTACATCATCTCCCATTATTTCAGGATCCGGCTGATCCATGTGTCTTCTATATTGTGCCCACTGCATATGAAGGAATAATTAATGTAATGTGAAGAATTCATGAATCCGGGATGGTTATCAGGAGGTTGCCCGGACACAGTATCTGCGCAAACAGGCCGATTACCTTTGTTCGAGCCGATTCTGGCTGAGAAGCCCAGCCGGCACGGGTTGCCTAAAAGTTGCCTCCGGCCCGCTATTGCCCTATAGTTATACACAGCCCGCTAGGTCGCGGGTGTTAATTTGGTTTGAAGTGCTTGGCTGATCGTTCTTTTGGCAGTTGATCGAGTACTCCTACCACGGGATTGGTGAGAGGAGGAATTAACTTGCCAGAAGGAACAGTCAAATGGTTCTCCGATCAAAAAGGCTTCGGCTTTATTGAGCGCGAGAACGGGACAGATCTGTTTGTGCACTTCTCTGAGATCAAAGGCGACGGTTTCAAAACCCTCGCCGAGGGCCAGAAAGTGAGCTTTGAAGCCACGGAAGGCCCCAAGGGCCCCCAGGCCACAGACGTGAATCCCATAGCCTAGCATTCCATTGAGGAATCTAATGGGGGCCCTCCGAGAGGGGGGTCCCTCTTTGTTTAGTCACAACCAGGAAAGAACGCCGTGAAGATTAATAAGCTGCCCGAAATGAAAATAGGTGATTTGAAAGCGAAGCTCCCCATCATCCAGGGAGGCATGGGAGTCGGCATCTCACTCGCCGGCCTCGCATCGGCGGTAGCCAACGAGGGCGGCATCGGCGTCATCGCGGCTCCGGCGATCGGCATGGAAGAGCCTGACTTCTTCTCCAACTACCTGACTGCGAACATCCGGGCGCTCAGGAAGGAGATCAGGAAGGCGCGGGAGCTTACAAAGGGCATCCTTGGCGTCAATATCATGGTTGCCCTCTCCAATTACGCCGACCTGGTCAAGGCTTCGGTCTCCGAAGGTATCGACGTGATCATCTCCGGCGGCGGCCTGCCGCTCGACCTGCCTCAGCTTCTCAACGGCAACATGAAAACCAAGCTCGTGCCCATCGTCTCCTCGGGCAGGGCGGCAAGGATCCTCTGCAAGCGCTGGTCGGAACGCCACAACCGTCTTCCGGACGCTATCGTGGTCGAGGGTCCCAAGGCCGGCGGCCATCTGGGCTTCAAGCCGGACGAGCTGGACAGCCCCGAGAATCTGCTCGAGAACCTGATTCCGGAAGTGATCGCCGAGGTCAAGCCATTCGCCGACGAGCGCGGAGTGAAAGTGCCCGTGATTGCCGCCGGCGGTATATACACCGGTGCCGATATCTCAAAGTTTTTACGTCTTGGCGCCAGCGGCGTGCAGATGGGCACGCGTTTTGTCACGACCCACGAGTGTGACGCCGCGATTGAATTCAAGCAGGCCTATCTCGAAGCGAGCGAAGAGGACATCATCGTCATCAAAAGCCCGGTGGGCATGCCCGGCCGGGCGATCCGCAACAAGTTCCTCGACGATGTCAGTGAAGGCAAGAGGAAGCCGTACAAGTGCCCCTATCATTGCGTCCGCACCTGCGATTATGAGAAAAGCCCGTACTGCATCTTCTTCGCCCTGATCAACGCCCAGCGCGGCAAGCTCAAACACGGTTTCGCCTTCGCCGGGTCCAACGCCTGGCGAGCGAGCGAGATCATCTCCGTGCATGAACTGATGGAGACGCTGGCGCGCGAGTACGAGGAAGAGGAAGCGAAGCTGGCGACAACAGAAAAGACTTCTTCCTCCATGGCATAGTTTCTGCTGCATCCGGCCACGGTAGCAGCGAGCACTACTTTCCCTGAAGTTTCTCACTGCACATTTCCCCGAGCATCAAGTCAGAGTCTCTTAGCCACTATCAGGCAGATGATTCCCTGAGCATCACCTGTCCCGGATTGTCCGGTCCCTCTTTCTGAAGGTAATTTGCGTCAATTGACGAAATTGCTTTTGTAATCGTCCGTGAAGGGCAAGCGCAAATACCACAAAGGGGTAATAATGTTATACGTAACCCTGATATTTCAGGTTCTTGTGATTGCAGCGGGTGTCGGGATCCACATGATGCACCACCGCGAAGATCGTAACGGCTCCGGGCTCTTCAAAGCCTTCACGCCCTGGTTCCTGGCCGTCATCGTAGGCCTTGGCGGCGTCTGGTCTTTCATGGGACACACGTTTTTTTCTGACGAGACGGCCAGGTCTATCGGCTGGGCAGCCGGCAACCCCTTCCAGTTCGAGGTCGCGGTGGCGAACCTGTCCTACGGCGTCCTCGGTCTGCTGTGCCTCCGTTATCATGGGAAATTCTGGTGGGCGACCGTGGCCGCCTACACGGTTTTCCTGTGGGGTGCTGCATATGGCCACATTTACGATCTGCTTGTCAACAACAACCATGAACCGGGAAATGCCGGATTCGTCCTGTACGCGGATATCGTCATACCGGTTTTGCTGATCGCCCTATTGATGATCTACAGTAAAGTGACATCCAGGGAGCCCGCTGCCGTCAGGCATGGGAGCGCGGCGCATCTGCATGGTGGCAGCGCCGCCTGAGACTCACAGTGCAAGTAGAAACGTAATTCCTTCGCCGGGCCGGGATTTGCTTTCCAGCGATCAGCCTTGACGCACTTCCCCCCGCGCAATGAATGAATATCGCACTTTCCGGCAATAATGCATCATGCTCGCGGTCAGCAACATCAACCTGAAAAAAGGCGACCATCAGATAATAAGCGATGTCTCATTCGAGGTTGCCGACGGGGAGGTTTTTGGAATCCTCGGGGCGAACGGCGCCGGAAAAAGTTCGCTGGCCTATGCTCTCATGGGCTGTCCGGATTACCAGCCTGACCATGGCGCCATCACCTTCGACGGAATCGATGTATCGGGCAAAAGCATGGACGAGCGCGCGCGGCTCGGCATAACGCTTGCCTGGCAGGAGCCCGCGCGTTTCGAGGGCATAGATGTTGCCGGTTTCATCACGCTGGGCTGCGGCTGGCACGGACCAGACGCAGGCGCCAAAACCGGAAGCGTGCCAGGTGCTGATCAATACCTCGAGGCCATGCGTCTCGCTCCCGAAGAATACCGCCGGCGAGAAGTCGACCGCACTCTCAGCGGCGGTGAAAGAAAGAAAATCGAGCTCGCTTCCGTTCTCGCGATGAGGCCGCGGCTGGCTATTCTGGATGAACCCGATTCGGGTATAGACATGATCTCCCGGGATGCCATCATCAACATGATAGATACGATTCGCGGCTATGGCGGCTCGGTCATCCTGATAACCCATGAAGAAGAGGTCATCCTGTCCGCGGACCGCGCCGCGCTCATGTGCAGCGGCCTCGCCTTCAAGGTCGGTGAACCGCGGGAAATAGTCGATTACTACCGGCGTATCTGCAGACCATGTCCCGGCAAGATATACCCGTCAGCCGAGGATATCGCGGCCGGTAAATCGAAAAAAGAGTCAACCTCTTCTGCGCCCGTTGAGGATTCACCATGAAGGCCCACGCCCGCGACTATGAACTTATGCTGGAGGCTTACAGCGGCGTCAGCGGCGACCCCACTGTTTTCGCGAACGACGATATCGCCCACCTTGTAGTACACGAGAACATGGTGCTGGGCGCGCACCTGGTGCCCGGCCTCGAAGTCGAGCCGGTGGAGACGCCGTCAGGAATCGATATCACTCTCAGGGTGTTGCCGGGTGTGAAGATAAAAAAGCCGGTGCACCTCTGCTTCGGTGTCCTGCCGGAGTCGGGTGAGCAGAACATCAACATCGCGGCGGAAGTCGGGAGCGATGCCGGTGTAAGCCTGCTGGCGCACTGCGTCTTTCCCAATTCTGTCAGCGTCCGGCACAACATGCAGGCAAAAATAATAATCGCCGACAATGGCTTCTACGGTTACGACGAGGTTCATTTCCACGGAGAGCGGGCCGGCGCGACGGTTATTCCCAGGGCGAAGATCACCCTGGGCGAGGGCGCTTCGCTGAGGACCGGGTTCCAGTTGACCAGCGGCAGGGTGGGAGAGCTTGACATCGATTACGAGGTGGAGGCCGGCCCCGGTTCCGTCACCGAGATGATCGCGCGGGTGTTTGGATACGGCAGCGATAAGATCAGCATCCGGGAGAAATGCGTGCTGGCCGGTGAGCGGGCGCGCGGCATCATCAAGAGCCGGGTGGCGGTCAAAGGCAGGGCGACCAGCGAAGTCTTCTCCGAGATGTCGGCGGTCGGAGCCCGTTCGCGCGGCCATGTTGACTGTATCGAGATCGTCCAGGAGGAAGGTACAGCGCGGGCGGTCCCGGTCGTGGATGTTTTCGATTCAACGGCCAAGGTCACCCACGAAGCCGCCATCGGCAGCGTCGACAGGAAGCAGCTGGAGACGCTGATGGCGCGCGGGTTGAACCAGGAGCAGGCCGTGGACCTTATCATCCGGGGCATGCTGAGCCCCGCGTAGATCCGGCCGCCTGGCCTGCTTAGGCTACCTGCGCCCGTGGCTGCGAACGCTGGCCCGTGAGGTTTCTCACAAGCCCGCAGTTAAGACGCTTCCATCCCTGACGATAAAAGTAACGAGGTCTTCGCGTGGCCTCACCCCAGAAGCACGAAAAGACTTCCTCGAATCACAAGAAGCCCTCTCGATGTTGACAGGGGCAAACCCCCGGAAACGGGGCGACGCAAAGCCGAGGGTCTAAGGTCCCAAAAAGCCGCGAAAGGGTGCGGCTACCGGGGGCTATGACAGCCTGGCCGCCAAACATCTAAAAACAGGTCGTAACAAGGAGTTAATCCCCCATGCTCAATCGCGCCACAATCCGTACCTCGATAGTTCTTGCCGTTTTTTCCGTTTTGCTGCTCTCGCTGGCGTTTGCGGGACATGCGATGGCCCAGACCGCGCCGGCGACGCCGACCTTCAAACTGGGCGTGTTCCTTCCCAATCCAGGGAATATCGGCAAGTTCGAAAGCCAGACCATCCAGCACCGCACCGATATCTTTCTCTGGTACCAGGCCGTTGGTGAGCAGTTCAACTCAGCCCAGCTCGGCCCCGTCGCCGCCGGTGGACGCACGATCCAGCTTGCCTGGGAACCGCATGATCCCATGGCCGCGGACGCGGTCAATCAGCCGGCGTACAGGCTGAAGAACATCACTCGCGGCGACTTTGATAACGACATCCGCCGCTGGGCCCGCGATTTAAAGAGCTTCGGCTACCCGGTTATCATCAGGCCCATGTGCGAGATGAACGGCGACTGGACCAGCTGGGGTGGGACGGTCAACGGGAACGTGCCCGCCGATTACATCCCGGCGTGGCGTCACATGCATGACGTCTTCGTGCAGGAGGGCGTTACCAACGTCAAGTGGGTCTGGTCTCCCAACATGGACGAATCGGCCGCGGGGGCCAGTGATACATTCAATACATACTATCCGGGCGATGATTATGTGGATTACGTCGGCATCAATGGTTACAACTGGGGAACGTCGGTCGTCCTGCCTTACTGGAGTTCCAGCTGGCAGACTTTCACGAGGGTGTTCCAGTACAGCTATGACGAATTAGCCACCAGGACGGCCAAGCCGATCATGATCACCGAAATGGGGTCAACCGAGCTGGGAGGCAGCAAGGCGGCCTGGACGACCGATATGTTCTCGACGCTGAAGACCAGGTTTCCGCGCGTGGTCAGCCTTACCTGGTTCAATATCAACAAGGAGACCGACTGGCGTATTCAGAGTTCGACCAGAAACCTGAGAGCGTTCAGGAAGGCTATCCTGACCATGGATAATTACCGTCCGTTATATCTGCAGTAGGCGGGAATACGGCACATTGGTGGAAGGCCGCGCCCCTTTTTATCAGCGCTGGTTCTGCGCGGCGCGGCTCGGTTCGCCACGCGTGATTTAAGAATAAGTTTCCGACAGTGCTTCCGAGCCTGCGACGATATCCAGCAGCTCCGCAGTGATCTCACCCTGGCGGCGGTTATTGAACTCGTGTTTCAGGTCTTCCAGGTACTCCCCGATGTTCTTCTCCGCCACCTGCATGGCCAGTAGCCGGCTGGTGTTTTCGCTGAGCAGAGATTCTACATAGGAGCATTCAACGGTAATACGGATATGCTGGCGTATCAATAATCGGAAGAGCTGCCAGGCGTCCATCGTGAATACTGGCAGTGACTTCGCCGGCCACGGACGGATGACAAGCCCTTTCAGAAAATCCATGTCCACGGGAAGCAGCCGGGACATGTGCGCCCGATAGTGTGCCCCGGACAGGGGTTTGTTATGGAAGATCAGGACGGGAGTGTCCGTGCCCTGCCGCCGCTCCCCGAGGAACTTAAAGATTTCCCGGACGGAACGGGTCATTCCATCGACTGAACCCTGGATGGGGAAGGACTGTTCGACCGCCATGTTCATCGCCCTCAGCCGGAAGGCCGCGTGGTCGCCGAGCGTTACCAGCCGCCGCTGCTCCGGAACGATGCCGAGCCCGTCCATGGTTTCCAGGGCGAATGATACTATCTGTTCGTTGAACTGACCGGACAGACCCTGCTCGGAGCCGAGTATCAGGGCGATGACGCGTTCGCCGGCAGTAGGGGAGCCGCCCGTGGCGACGGTTTTGCGAGTTCCCGTCTCCGCCGCTTCCACGGCTTTGTGGATCTCCGGCGGTCCGTGCTGAAGAACCACCTGCAGGCCCATCTCCACTGCCCGGGTATAATCGGTCAGCGACGAGAGTGATTTCTCGAACTGGCGGATGCTGACTACCGCCAGCACCTTCATCGACGAGACGACCGACTGCATGTCGCCGGCGTTGCCGATGCGACGGCGTAGTTCCTCAAGCGTCTGCATTCGAACCCGCTCTCGTACTTTCTTTGGTTTTCTCGCCCGAACCTTTTACCGCTCCCGCCGGCTCCACGATTACTCCCAGGTCCAGGGCGTTCCCGATCCTCTCGGTAATCGCCTCGATATCCGCGTCGGACAGCTCTCCGCCTTCGAGTATCGTCCGGCACAGCTCCGGGAGGTGGTTCTCGATCTCCTTCTCGATGCTGCGCTTGGCGGCGGTGATGTCGTCCAGCCGCAAACCGTTGAACAGTCCCCTCGTGACGCCAAGGAGCACCGCGATCTGTTCCGGCGCCGTGCGGGGCCGGAACTGGGCCTGTTTGAGGGTCTCGCGCACCCGGCGGCCACGTTCGAGGGTCATGCGGGTCTCCTCCTCCAGGTTGGTGCCGAAGCGCGAGAAGGTCTCCAGTTCCTCGAACTGCGAGTACGACAGCCGCAGGTCGCCGGCCACGGCCTTGTAAGCCGGTAACTGGGCCTTGCCGCCCACGCGTGATACCGAGCGGCCCACATCCACTGGCGGCAGGACTCCTTCCTGGAAGAGTTTCGGCGAGAGATACACCTGTCCGTCGGTGATGGAGATGAGGTTTGTCGGTATGTAGGCCGACAGGTTCTGCGCCTCGGTTTCGACGATGGGCAGCGCCGTCAGTGAGCCGCCGCCCAGCTCGTCGCTTAAGCGGGTGGCGCGTTCCAGCAGCCGCGAATGGATGTAAAAGATGTCGCCCGGGTAAGCCTCACGGGCCGGTGGGCGCCTCAGCAGCAGCGACAGCTCACGGTATGCGCGGGCGTGGCGGGTGAGGTCGTCGTAGACGATAAGCACGTCGCGGCCGCGTTCCATGAAATATTCGGCGATGGCGGTTGCCGCGTAGGGTGCGGAGTATCTGAGGCCCAGCGGGTCCTCGCCGGCCGCCACAACGACCACGCTCTTTTCCATGGCGCCATGGCGGTGCAGGTCGTTGATGACGCCGGCCACCGCCGAACCGCGCTGTTCGATGGCGCAATAGACGCAGATGACATCCTTGTCGACCTGGTTGATGATGGTATCGACGGCGATGGCGGTCTTGCCAGTATGGCGGTCGCCGATGATCAGTTCCCGCTGGCCACGGCCGATGGGGATCAGCGCGTCGATAACCTGGATGCCGGTCTGCAGGGGCACGCTCACGGGTGCGCGGTCCATGATCGACGGGGCCGGGCTCTCAATGGGGCGTCTGGACACCCCGGGGATGGCGCCGCCGCTGTCCAGCGGCATTCCCTTGGCGTCGACCACCCTGCCCAGCAGGCCTTCCCCCACGGGAACATCGACTACGCGTCCGGTTCGGCTCACCATCTGGCCCGCCTCGATGCCCGACTGCTTGTCGAGCAGGATGACCGCCACTTCGTCGGGCTCCAGGTTGAGCGCGATCCCCAGTTTGCCGCCCGGGAATCGCACCAGCTCCTCAGACCGGACGTTGGGCAGCCCCGTGATGCGGACGATGCCCTTGCCCACGAAACTGACAGTGCCTGACTCGTGGAAGCCCAGACTGGTTTCCTGACCTGACAGCACGCTGCCGATTGTGCCGACGGTCTCGTCGATGACCTTTTTCAGTTCCCTGGATGTCTTTTTGTCGTTCATGCCGGTTGTTCGCCGATCATGGCCTGGTCATATTTCCAGCCTGGTCTTTTGCAGATGCCGCTCATTGTTCCTGACCAGGCTTTCGGACAAACGCCTGTGAGAGGTTCTCTTCCAGGGTTTCCAGGTAGTTCTGCAAACTCCAGCTGGCGGTCTTGCCCCCGGCACGGAGCTCGATGCCGCAGATCAGGTCGGCGGATACCTCGAAGCGCAGGTCGAAGTCGCCGGCAAGGCGCTGCCGCACTGCAGTCTCAATCCATTCGCGTGTTTTCTCGTCGATATCAAAGGCGGTGCAGACTACCGCCTCGGATCGCCACTGGGATTCTGGCTTGTCACCGGTGCGCGTCGCCTCCACCGCCGGCAGCGCGAAAGCATCGAATCCGGATTCCTCCGCCTCAGGGAGCCGGGCGATGAAAGTCTCGATGACGTGGCGCTCCAGGTCCACTCCGGCAAGGTCTGCCAGAGCACGGTGAGATATCTCGTACACCTGCGCGCCGGCCCGTTGCCGCAGGTCGCTTAAAAAACTCTGTTTCTCTCGCTCAACCGACTGGCGCCAGCGTTCCTGGCGCTCCTCGACCTCGTCACGGGCCTCCTGTATCAGGTCGCGACGCCAGGCCGCCGCTTCCTCCTGGGCGGTGGAGAGCATCTCGCCCCGCTTGTCCTCGATCTCCTGGCGTTCGGCATGGCAGACGGCGGCCTGGCGGGTGGCATCCTTCACCTTGTGCTCCGCTTCCTCGAGGTCGGCGCCGATGCGTCGCTCCCTCTCGTCCATCGTCCTGACTATAGGTTTGTAAAGGAACCGCTTGAGCAGCAGCATCAGGACAACGAAGTTGAAGATCTGCGCGAATAATGTGAACAGATCGATGTGCAACTGTTTATCCTCCTGCTGACATCTTGTCCCAGAATGGATTGACAAAAATCAGGATTATGGAAATTACGAAACAGTAGATAGCGATGGATTCGATCATTGCCAGGCCGACGAACAGGATACGCGACAGGATGTCCGCCTCGTCCGGCTGCTGGGCGATTGATTGCAGCGCCCGCGACACCGCCCGCCCCTCGGCAAGTGCCGGCGCGATGGAGCCGATCGCCATCGTAAGGCCCGCCATCGCCATCGATCCCAGGCCGATTATGGTGGTGCTGTCCATGGTTTCCTCCCAGGTCAGTTTGTCAGGTTTGTCCACGCGCCCGGTGGGAACCCGCCGCCGACGCGATATAGATTGCCGCCAGAACCGCGAATATATACGCCTGTATCTGGCCGATGAGCAGCCCGAACATCTTCATCACCACGGGCAGGAAAAAGGGGATGATGGCCAGCAGCGCTCCGGCGATCATCGACTCGCTCATGATACTGCCGAAAAGCCGGACGGCCAGGGTCAGAGTGCGGGTGAAATCCCCGAGGATATGCATGGGCAGCATCAGCGGCGACGGTTCGATATAGTGGCGGAGGTAGCCCCAGATACCCCGGGTGGAGATGCTATAGAAAGGCACCGCGAAAAACACGCAGAGTGCCAGCGCCGCCGTCGTGGAAAGCGAACCGGTGGGGGGCCGGTATTCGGGGATGACGATCAACAGGTTGGAAAAAGAGATAAACAGGAACAGGGTTCCCAGGAACGGCAGATAGCGGTTGATGTCCGGGCCGATGATCTCACGGATATGGTTGCGCATCAAAGTCACTACCGCTTCGAAGATGTTCTGCCAGCGGCTGAGCGGTGGGTGTACCTTGAGGCTGCGCGTGGCCAGCCAGGCGCAGAGCACGATAAGACCCATCACACCCCAGGTGAAAAGGATGGTCAGGTTGAGGTTGACCACTCCCCAGCTCCAGATAACAGTTGTGTCGGGGCTGATCTCCATCTCAGCAACCTTTGTCCGTTCCGGGGAGCGCCAGCTTCGGCTTTCCCCAGCGGTGGACGAGGATCATGCGTGCGGCGATGAAGGCGGCCGTGCAGATCAGGATGCCCTGCAGCCCCGCGGCCCTGGCGATCAGGATGAAACCGGCCAGGCACAGTGCCAGCCGTCCCAGGTAGCTGCCCAGCGTCAGGAAGGCGGCCTGCCTCGATGCAGCCAGGCGGCGCAGAGTCAGCCACAGGCCGCCGAAATACAGGATCCCAAGGGCGAGGCCGGCGAAAACCGGCAGAATTATGTTTTGTAGAGCCGTCATCTGTCTCCTCCATGGTCATGGTGGCGTATCCAGTACCAGGCGTTAAGGCACCCGAGAATGAGTCCGGCCGCCATCAGCGTCAGCGTCCAGGAAAAGCCGGTCGGGTACCGGTTATCTATCCAGTTGCCTATAGCGAGGCCCGCCAGGGTGGGGACGACCACCGACCAGCCGGTCAGGTTGAAGCGCATGAAGTCGTACCAGAAGCGGCTCTGGTCGCGCTCCCGGGAGCCGGCGCCAGCGGTGTTTTTTCCTCCCTGGCCCGGGCCAGCCGAATCTACACCGCGCCGGCGCTCTGCCACGCGGCGCTCGCCGATGCGCCGGTCGCTGCCGCGCCGCTCCTCGCCGCGATAGCCCTCATCAGAATGCGAGCGTTGCGCGCCGCCGGGACCATGTTCCTTCTCAGGCCTGTCATCAGTCGTCGCGTTGGTCATCGGTATCCTCTCCCAACAGTTGCTTCATGAACTCGCTTTCCAGTTCCGCGACGATGCCGCGGCATCTGCTTTCCGCGTCATCCTGAGGCAGGGACGGCATTCGCATGGCCTTCCCTTCGACTTCCGCAGGCCGGCCGATTGCGAAACGGGTGGCCACCAGCACCTCGCTGGAACATTTGACAAGGGTGCCCTCGTCGATGGCGAGGGAGACTTCGCGGCCGCCTTCATCTTCATATGACAGGATGCCGGGAACCAGCGCCGAGACGAAATCCACATGATGGGGCAGCAGGCAGAAATAGCCCCTGGGGCTTTTCGCCACTATCTTGTCGACCTCCAGGTCGACGATTACTTTGGCCGGTACAAAAACTTTGAGTCTCATGGCCTCATCGCCTCCATCCATGTCATGACTGTTTCACCTCGTTGATGCCGCCAATCATGTACAGCGCCTTTTCCGGGCGGCCCGAAAACTCGTCGTTCAGTATCCGCTCGCAGCCGTCCAGGGTCTCTTCCAGCTCGGCGAAGCGGCCTTCGAGACCGGTAAACTGCTCGGTCATGAAGAATGGTTGGGTGAGGAAACGCTCCAGCCGCCGCGCCCGGTGTACCGTTCTCTGGTTCTCATGGGAAAGTTCCTCCAGCCCCAGCATGGCGATGATGTCTTTCAGTTCCTCGTATTCCGCGAGCGTCTTGCGCATCTCCCGGGCTATCCGGTAATGCTTTTCCGAGACCACAGTCGGGTTCAGCATCTTCGAATGGGACTGTAGCGGGTCGACCGCCGGGTAGAGACCCTGGCTGGCCCGCTGGCGGGAGAGCACGATCGATGCTGAAAGGTGGCCGAAAGTGTGCGAGGCCGCCGGATCGGTGAAGTCATCCGCAGGCACGTAGACCGCCTGGATCGAGGTGATGGCTCCGGTTGGGGTGCTGCAGATCCGTTCCTCCAGCTCGGCCAGCTCCGTCGCCAGGGTCGGTTGGTAACCCACGCGGGACGGCATCTGTCCCATGAGGCCGGAGACCTCGGAACCGGCCTGGATGAAGCGGAAGATGTTGTCGATCAGCAGCAGTACGTCCTGGCGGGCGTCGTCCCTGAAATACTCGGCCATGGTCAGCGCCGCGTGGCCCACCCGGAAGCGGGCGCCGGGCTGCTCGTTCATCTGGCTGAAGATGAGGACGGCGTTGTCGAGAACACCTGCTTCGCGGATCTCGCGGTAGAGCTCCTCGCCTTCGCGGGAGCGCTCGCCGATGCCGCAGAAGAGGCTGACCCCCTCGTGCTTCCCGGCCATATTGTGGATCATCTCCATGATCAGCACTGTCTTGCCGACGCCGGCGCCGCCGAAAAGACCGGCCTTGCCGCCCAGTTCAAGGGGCGAGAGTACGTCGATCGCCTTGATGCCGGTGGCGAAGATCTCCGCCTTGGCAGACTGCCCGGCCAGCGGCACTGGTTCGTGGTGGATCGAACGCCATGCCATATCCGCCAACTCGCCCTGCTTATCGATGGTTTCGCCGAAGACGTTGAAGGCGCGGCCCAGGAGTTCCCTGCCCACGGGTACCCGCAGGGGGCTTCCGGTATCCAGTACGGAAGCGCCGCGAGCCAGACCGCGGGCGGGTGTCAGGGCGATACCCCGCACGACCCGGGAGTTGACCTGGGTGCCGACTTCGACCACGATCTCTCCGTCCTCGCCGGCTCTCAGTTCGTTGTTGATCTCGGGCAGCCGGTGGGGAAACAGTACGTCGACGACGCTGCCGCGCACGGAAACCACGGTACCCTGGTTCGGCTCGTCCATTCCGTCATCTCCAGTCGGATAATATTGCTAGTGGCAATGTGTCACTGCTGTGAGCGCATAGCCGGAATGCTGCGGCAGTTGAAAGGCAGGCTCCAAAGTAGGGCGAGCTTCCGCAGCCAGGCAAAAGCTTTTGTGATAGATTTCCCTGATTGATGGATAGACTAACCTCAAAACAAACATTCCAGGCGTCATTACTCGTAAGTCAGCAGAAAAAAAGAGAATATTTGTGCCCGAGTGTATTAAAATAGCCAGCAGTCTTTCATATGACATGAGAGGAAGCAGTTTTAAGCGATAACAGTGAAACAGCAAGGTGGGGCAAGGCTACATCCATATGGCTCGACACGACGCCGGAGACGAATTACGAAGCGCTGGCGGCGGGAGTCGAGGTCGATGTCGCTATTGCCGGCGGGGGAATCGCCGGCCTCATGTGCGCATATTTCCTCTTTCAGGAGGGATTGTCGGTCGCGGTCGTCGAGGCGGGAAGGATCGTCGAGAACGTAACCGGATTTACCACAGGCAAGATTACTTCTCAACACGGTTTGATCTACGGTGAGCTTGCCGAAAGACTCGGCATCAAAAACGCCCGTCTCTACGGGGAGGCAAACCAGGCGGCGCTGGAGAAGCTCGCCAGCCTGATAGATGACAAGTGGATTCCCTGTGATTTCAGGCGGACCAGCGCCTACCTGTTTACGGAGAAAGAAGAGAACCTCGAAATCATCAGGGCCGAAGCCCGGGCAGCGCAGGCTGCCGGATTACCGGCTTCCTTTGTTGACGAGACACCGCTGCCATTCGCGCGCGGCGCCGTCTGTTTCAAAGACCAGGCCCGGTTCCATCCGCGCAAGCTGCTTTTGTCCCTCGCCGGAGAGATCACCACCGGCGGCGGTTATATCTTCGAGAACACGCGGGCGCTCGATATCGGGGACGACAGTTATCCGGAGCTTGTGACCGACCGCGGCACCATCCAGGCCGACCGCGTCGTCGTCGCCACCAACACTCCCTTTTACCGCGCCGACGAGTTTACTTCCAGGCTGACGCCGACCCGCTCCCATGTCCTCGGTCTGCGTCTCAACGGGACGATACCAAAAGGACTGCATTACGGCATCGACGGTAACGGGCAATCCATCCGCAGACAGCCGATGAAGGAGGGGGCGTTGCTGATGGTGGGAAGTTGGTTCAAGGACAAGACCATCGACGATGTTACCCTGCAGTACGAGAAGATCGAGCAGATCGCATGGTCTCAGTTCGACGTGGGTTCCATCGATTATCACTGGTGGACCAGGGACTTAAAGACACCCGACCGGCTGCCGTTCATCGGCAGGATGCCCGGTTCGGAGAACATTTATATGGCCGCCGGCTTTGGAGGTTGGGGTATGACGACCAGCGTGGTGGCCGCCACCGTCATTGCCGACCTGATTGCCGGCCGCGACAATCCGGGGGCGGCGCTTTTTGATCCGGCGAGGGATACGGGGGAATCCACGTCAGTGTCCATGCCGTCGAATATAAAAGAGGAGGGTGGCCCCAAAGAGGCAGAGGGGCGTTCAGACATGGAAGAACTCAATAATGGTGAAGGCATGGTAATCGACATGGACGGCGTGAAGGTTGCCGTCTACAGGGACGACGAGGGGAACATCTCAGGCCACGCTGCAAAATGCACGCACATGGGCTGCGTCGTCGATTTCAACCCGCAGGAAAAAACCTGGGACTGCCCCTGCCATGGTTCGCGCTACAGTGCTGACGGCAAGGTCATCCAGGGCCCGGCGTCAGTCGATCTGGAAAAGGTCGAACTGCCCTGAGTGGCGGGCGCTGTCGGCATGTTACTCGCGGACCCGAATGGCGGATGCAATAGCTGATACGCGGCGCTGATCGACCCGGCGAGGATAAAACGGAAGTTTTTTGACCCGGCAGCCCGAGCAATGGATACATGTTTGTCGTCCCCGACGCTCGAACTGCGCGGCACAAAGCCTGAGCTGTTTTTATGCCGGACTCTCCGCTCCACTGACTTCAAGCTGATGACCAGGTGACTATGTCGAGAATCTGGTTTTGATCTCACATCTGAGTAATCGGAATCCTTATGCGACCATAAGCGTCTAAACAATCGTATATTTATATACCCCCCTAGGTATCACGTATGATTCTGGTGGATACAGGTTTTCTCTCTGGACGTGTGGGTACCTTTGGGGCACGGAATCTATAAGCTTCAAACCCCAAGGGGGACTCATCATGTCTAAGGTAGTCGTCATAGGAGGCAGTTTTGCCGGTCTTACGGGAGCGCTGGAAGCAAAGCGCAAACTGGGCTCCACGACCGAGGTAATCCTCATCTCCAAAACGGATAGCTTTGTCTATATCCCTTCACTGATCTGGGTTCCTTTCGGCTGGAGGACGGTCAAGGACATCACAATTCCTCTCAAGCCCGTTCTTGAGAAGCACGGTGTGAAATTTATCCAGACCGAGGTATCAAAGGTCGATCCGGAAAACAACAAGGTCATTACCAGCGATGGTGAGATCGATTACGATTACCTGCTGGTCGCGTCCGGTGTCAGCACCCGTTTTGATCTGATCGAAGGCCTGGGGCCCGACAAGAACACTTATTCGGTCTGCACGCCGAGTCACGCCGAGGAGGCGGGTGCGGGCTGGCAGAAGCTGATCAGCGATCCGGGACCGGTGGTTATCGGAGCTTCCCAGGGCGCCAGCTGCATGGGAGCAGGTTACGAGTTCCTCTTCAACCTGGAATATGCCGCGCGCAAGGCCGGTATCCGTGACAAGGTCGACATCACCTGGATTACTCCTGAGCCTTTCCTGGCGCACTTCGGCATCGGTGGAATGGCCGGCGGAGAGGCCATGCTCAAGTCATTCATGAAGATATTCAATATCAACTATATTGTAAATTCCGAGATCGAGAAGATCACGGGGACGGATGTAGTGCTCAAGGACGGAAGGAAGCTGCCCTACAAATACTCGATGATTATCCCGCCGTTCAACGGCGCGAAATACGTCAAGGAGTCCGGCGACCTCGGGGATGAAAAGGGCTTTATTCCTATCGATGACACCTACCGCCACAAGAAGTACGCGAACGTCTTTGCGGCGGGGCTGGCGGTAGCCGTACCGCTGCCATGGTCGACGCCGGTGGCGCTGGGTATTCCCAAGACGGGATTTCCTTCTGAGGAGAGTGCCAAGGTTGCGGCCGGCAATATCGTACATGTATTGCACGGCGAGACTGAGAGTCTGAAATCCAAGCCATGGGGCAGGATCCCCGGCCTCTGCGTCCTGGATGCGGGCCACAAGGAAGTTATCATCATCAGCAACCATCTGCTAAAACCGCGCCAGTTCGCTGTGATGATGCCGAACCCGTTTGCGAATATCGGCAAGCGTCTTTTGGAGAAATACTTCCTCTGGAAGACGCGCCGCGGAATATCCTATCTGTTATAAACTGAGTCTCGACTGTGACGCTGACGCAATATGAAAACCCCCGCCAGGTGGCGGGGGTTTTTCTGTCCTCACAGATTGCGTTTATATTGACGTTGATGCCGGCCTTCTGTTTGAAGAGCACCGCTCATGACCTCGAAGTCGATGCCCCGCAGGGCATGCACCTGGACCTCGCCGGTATCGTACGTCTTATGCAGGTTGGTAGTGCGGATGATCATCTCGCCGGCTGTGGCCGCTGCATTATTCGTTCCGGAACCCGCTATATTGCTATTAGCCATTTTTCACTCCGATTCAAACTTGGTATGACGCGAAATATTATATCGAATTTATGAAACCGGGGTGCGCTACACAATATGTTTACAGGGTAAGCCCGGATTCAGTTTCTGGAGCATGATTCTACAATGTAGAAAAGATTCTACAATGTAGAATATTTTATCGTGCCGGGGATGTCAGGCAGGAATAGGGTCGTGGAAAAAAACAGGCTCATTGAATATGGGGAGTAGCAATTCAGCGGCGTGGCCATCACCTTACATGAACCGCTCGAACCGCTCCTTTTGCGCTCCGCAGATGGGACATTTTTCCGGCGGTTCGTCGCGGCCGCAGAGGTAACCGCAGACGCGGCAGCGCCAGACCGGTTTGCTCAGCGAACTGCTTTCCGGTGCACCGCCCGGGTAAGCGCCCCGGTCGAGCGAATCCCGCGCCCGCATCCTTTCTTCCTCCGGCGGCCGGCGCTCGGGAATGGACGATACCTGCTTTTCGCCGTTCAATATGGTGTCCGACACATAAAGCGCGCAGTAGCACATGCCGTATTCGCCCAGGTCGGGGTCGCGGTAATCGCAGGGGCAGATGATGTCGAGGTCTTTTTCCTTCTCTCCGGAGGAAAGGCGGCAGGGGCATGCCCGGTAGCCGTAGCGTTTCACATTAACAAGGAGGCCTCGAACCAGGTCCCGGGTTACTTCAGTATCGGGGTTTAAATGGTATCCGGATGCTTCGGCGTCGTGCCGCAGGCGCTCGAACAGCTCATCGACTTCCTTTTCGCTGATTTCGCTCATGGATGCTCCAGAACGGTCATTTCTTCAGCTCCGCCTGAAGCTCGTCGGGGCTATAGCCTATGATGCACCTGTCATCATTGATGACGATTGTGGGGAAGGTCTTACCCGGGTTCCACTTGCTGATTTCTTCCGTCGCCTCGTTCTGCTCAGGCTTATCCAGGAGATCGACATCCACGACATCGTACGCGACGCCCAGGTCGTCGAGCATCTGTTTGGTCTTGCGGCACCACATGCATGTGCTCAGCGCGTAGAGCATGATGTGCCCGTGGTCTTCGCCCTCGATGTGCCTGATGCTATTGGTGTTCATATATCTACCATCTACCTCTCGCAGGATTTATATCGCTGATGAATTATCTGTCAACAGCCGCATTCGTTTTCAATACCATTTCCGGAGGATTTTAAACACCGGAGGAATCGCTGAATGGAGTTTGATCTTTTCGCACAGTCTGGTTTTTGTACAGGATTGGCAATCGAGGGCGGGGTCTGAGTCAGCGAACAACGTCCGGGCTCTGGTTTGAGTATCAGAGCCGGGCTGTGAATTCCGGAAGTTATCAGATTTGCCTGACCAGTTTGTTCGGCTGGATGTAGATGACTTCGACCTCGTCGGCCGTAGGTTGGAAATAGATAATGCGGTGGCGATCAGCATTAATAGCACGGCAACCCTTCCAAACATCAAAAACCCGTGGACCGGCGTTCGGAAATTCCGTCAGAAGGAACAGTTTCCCAGTGACGCTGGCTTGGTCATGAGGTGTGAGGCCGGCATATTGCATCGATGCAAAATAAGTAAACTTTACCCGCGCCAACCTTGCTTATCGCCGCCTTCTCACGCAGAGCGTCTTCTGTGTTCAAGTTTCTTCAGGACTTCGTCGAGCTCCACCGTCTTGCCCTCCTGTGACTGCCGCATGCCAATGCGCAACATCTCCAGCGCTTCGGGGTCTGCTTTCTCAATAAACGTAGCAGTGAGTTCCAGGAACTCGCGATACTCGTCATATCCTATGAGCACAGCGGCGGGCCGCCCGCGCTGAGTGATGATGATCCTCTCTTTGCCGGACTTGGCGGCTTCGATATACTTCTTGGCCTGCGACTGCAGGTCGCTTATGGGAATGATGTCATCCATGGTTACTCCTAGCTTTAGTTTAATACTCAGACATACAACTAAAGCTAATACTAAAGCTATAGGCGTGTACGGGTCAAGGGGAGTGGGGATGATCGGGAAATGGATGATGTTAATCACGAGTGGGAATTCGGAATTATATCACAACTGCGCATGAATGTCGCCAGTTGAGGCAACGGCGTCCGGGTTGATGTGGTTAAGCGAGACCGCTAGTTTAACATCTGCTTGTTACGCGTACACTTGTGCGCGGTATTCAGTATTCCGGGGTTCGCCATTTATGGCTCCGACGCGGTCTCTCTGTCTTTGGACTGAAAGGGCTTTAATTATCCCAGGTTACTATTCAAATGCCGGATTCACACCTTGCATCATCGCGAGGAGAATTATGCGTTTGATCCTGTTATATTTTTCTGGCCATCAGCGTCAAAGCGATATCCACCATCGAAAATCTTTACGCAGGCATCGACAACATCGGCGTCAAAAGCCACGCCTTTTTTACTGGCAATTTCTTCCAAACCCTTGTCTATTCCCAAAGCAGGCCGGTAAGGCCGGTGAGAACTCATAGCCTCGACCACATCGGCGACGGCTATGATCCTCGACTCCACACCGATATCTTCGCCTGAGATACCGTAGGGATAACCGGAGCCATCCAGCCTCTCATGATGTTCAAGCACGATTCGAGCGATATCCCAGGGAAACTCCACATCCTTTATGATCTCGTAGCCGGTCTCCGGGTGAAGCTTGATCATCTCAAATTCCAGGCGGGTCAAGACGCCGGGCTTGCTGAGTATCTCGGCCGGCACCTTTATCTTGCCCAGATCGTGGATCGCACCACCCATGCGGATTGCCTCAATCTGTCCGCTGCCAAGTTCCATCTCTTTGGCGATGGATCGGGCCAGATCAGCAACCCTTTTCTGGTGCCCGGCAGTGTAGGGATCCCTGGACTCGACAGTGTGTATAAAAGCATTGATGACACCGCCCATTGCTTTCCTCATATCTGCCAGGGTTTTCCTGAGTTTTTCCTCCGCCTTAAGACGCTCGGAGTGCTCATCAACTTCGTGGAGGGCTCGCTGTACCGCGGGCGCCAATCTTTCAAGGCGCTGCTTGAGAACATAATCGGTCGCGCCCCTTTTCATTGCCTCGACCGCGGTTTCTTCGCCCATTTTGCCGGAGACGAATATGAACGGTGCCCCATTACCGGCATGCTTAAAATCCTCCAGCGCCGTGAACCCGTCGTATGATGGCAGTGAAAAGTCAGAGAGGATGAGGTTGGGCGAATAATCCTCGAGTTCTTTCAGGAATGCAGACCTCGTACTTACACAGACAGACTCAAATTCCATTCCCGTTTTGCGCAGCTCCCGCACCACCAGTTCGGCGTCCTCAGGAGCGTCTTCGAGCATCAGAACGCGGGTGAGATCACTCATTCCAACCTGCCCCGGATTTGCGCAGTCTCCCTCGCCTTTTTTTCGAAGCGGCTTCACCCGTTTTACCGATGAGGGTAGTCATTTATAATCATCCAGTAATATCCCAGATCCGCAACCACCTTGGTGAACTTTTCAAACTCCACCGGTTTGGTGATATAGCTGTTGGCCCCAAGTCGGTAACACTCTTCAACATCCTGATCGTCATTTGACGAAGTCATCACCACGACCGGGATCGAGTTGGTCTTTGGATCGGCCTTTATTTTTTTCAGCACTTCCTTACCGTTCACCTTGGGCATCTTGAGGTCCAGGAGAATGAATTTGAGGCCGCCATTCATGTGCGGCGCCGTATCTGGATCGTTGCCAAAGACGTACTCCAGGGCTTCGGCACCGTCTTTTACCCAATGCACGTTGTTGGCAAGATTATGCTTTTTCAGCGATCTGATGGCGAGCTCGGCATCGTTGGGGTTGTCCTCGACAAGCAAAACCTCTATTTCATCGATCTCTATCATTTTTATCCCCTATCAGACGGTAGTGAAAAATACAGAGTCGCGCCCTCGCCAACTTGTCCTTCCGCCCATACCCGACCGCCATGCCGGTGAATGATGCGCTGGACGATGGAGAGTCCGATGCCGGTTCCTTCAAATTCCTCTTCACTGTGCAGGCGCTGAAACATGCCGAACAGCTTGTCTGCAAACTGCATGTCAAAACCGGCGCCGTTATCCCTGACGAAGTAGGTGCACTCGCTGTTTTTCCGGCTGCCACCAACTTCTATGACCGCAGTTGCTTTATTCCCGGTGAACTTGATGGCATTGGCAAGCAGATTGGACATCACCTGCTGGATCAGCACCCGGTCACCGCGTGCCGGTGGAGGACTTTCCACTTTCAAAACAATCTTCTGTTCTGGAGCGGCTGCCCTGAGCTCCTCGAAAGTTGATTGCGCCAGGATCTTCATGTCGATTATCGACGGCGTGAGCTGCTGGCGGCTCAGGCGGGAGAGTTCGAGGATGTCATTTATCAGCTCTCCCATCTTCCGTGCGTTGTCACTAACAACATCGAGCAGCCGCTTGCCTTCGTCGTCGAGCCTGTCGCGGTAATCCTCCACGATGATATGCGAGTAACCGTCGATCGCCCGCAGCGGCGCCCTCAGATCATGGGAGATCGAATACGAAAAAGTCTCCAGCTCCCTGTTGGCGGCCTCGACCACGGCGACACGTTGCGTCTGCTTCTCCGCCAGTTTGAGCTCGGTGATGTCCTGAACCATGGAAGCGATGGCTTCCGGGTTTCCCTTTTCGTCCTTTAAAAGGGACAGGGTCTGGAGGACGGGGATTTCCTTGCCGGACCTGTCACATCTGATTCCCTCAACGTTACGGACCGCCCCGCCGCTGATGCATCGCTCCTGCAACTCCCTGTTCTGCTCGTGGTGCTCAGGCGCAACGATGGCCGTGACCGGCTGGCCGACAAGCTCGTCGCTTGTGAAGCCATAGAACCGCTCTGCTTCCTTGTTCATCCTCAGGATATTGCCGCTCAGGTCCTCGATGAGGATGGGGTTCCTGCCGTCCATGAAAACCTTGGACATCTGTATCAGCTCTGTCTGCGCGCGCTTCTTTTGGCTGATATCCTCAACGGTGGTAATGAAATATTCCGGTTCTCCTGACGGCTTGCGCACGCCCGAACCTGTCACATTTATCCAGATCTCAGAACCGTCTTTACGGATATAGCGTTTCTCCATCGTATAGTTATCAATCTCTCCTGAAATCAGACGGCGCACATATTCCAGATCATTCTTGAGATCATCCGGATGAGTAATATCCCGGAAGGTCAGCTTCATCAGCTCCTGGGGGGTGTAGCCGACGATATCGCTGAACCTTTGATTTACCTCGAGCCAGCGGCCGTCGATCCCCATGCGGGCGATGCCTATGGCGGCCTGTTCAAAAATGGAACGGAATTTTGCCTCCCGGTCCCTGATATTCTCTTTCGCCATCTGGCCCTGTTCCTCATACCTTTCTCTCTGCAGCCTGGCGTTGAGTTCGGGTGCCACGAAACCGGCAATTATTTCAAGTCTCTGGACATCCGCTTCGTTATAATCTGTTTTCTTGTTGGCGATTTGAAACAGGCCGATAACCTCGCCTCGAAACAGAACGGGCAGGCTGATGTGGCGCTGGTTGGTAATATGATGCCCCAGCATGTTTGTGGAGGGCTTGTTTGAGTAGATGGCCTTTTTTTCCCGGATAGCCCGGCACCAGCTATTATCCCCCCAGGCATCACGGGGGAAGCTGATGTTTTTTTTCTGGACCCGGTATTTGCTCGGGAGATGCCCGGCCATCGAGGGGACCACGAGGCTTTTGTTCTCATCGAGATAGCCGAATGCGCCGAATGCGCTCTCCGTGGCTGGAAGAACCAGTTTCAGAATCTCGTTGTACATTTCATCGTCAGGAATGGTGAGAAAGACGTCGGCGCTCTCATTCCTGAGAGTGATTTCTTTTTCTGAACGTCGCAGCTTGTCCGCCAGGCCTGGCGGATCTTTTGTTTTATTCCCGCTCATTATTTATGTCTCCCGGGACTATCCGGCAAAGGAGCGGTTTCAACTGTACGGATGACCCTCTCTATGTTGAAAAGACATAGCATGTGTTGCCCGTCGTCGATGAGAAAACTGAAAAGATATTCTGTCTGGCTATTGCTTGTCATCGGGCAAGCTCCAGTATGCCAAGGACCAGCCTTTGGATAACATGTATAACTTCCCATTCCGGGGGGAGGGGTAAACCTGTTAAAGAGAAGTGTGAATGGCAGCTTCGGAAAGTTGACAGGCGTACGTTCGTACGCCTATACTGTCTCATCCCACTCTCACCATGAACAGGACGCCAAAACATTTCGACAGGATTCTGGCCTTTTACAGGGCGAATCACCGCATGCCCAGCCACGCGGAGATAGCCGAGGCTGCGGGCCTGCGCTCCAAGGGGACGACCTGGAAGCTGGTGAACCGGCTGGTGGAGCTGGGTTTCGTGGAGCGCGACGAAAAGGGGAAGCTGCTGCCCGGGCGGCGCTTTCACAGTGTGCCGCTTATCGGCACGGTCGAGGCCGGCTGGCCATCACCGGCGGAAGAGGAGCTGATCGACACTCTGAGTCTGGAGGAGTTTCTCATCCGGCGCCCGGACAAGACCTACATGCTCAAGGTGCAGGGCGACTCGATGGCCGACGCGGGCATCATGCCCGGAGACATGGTCCTTGTGGAGCGCGGCGTCAAGGAGAAGGACGGCGACATCATCATCGCGGAGGTGGACAATGAGTGGACGATGAAATATTACCGCAAGCGCGGGGGGAAGGTCTGGCTCGAGGCCGCCAATAAAAAGTACAAGCCCATCTACCCGGAGAACGAGCTCCGCATCGCCGCCATCGTGCGGGCGGTCATAAGAAAGTACTAGATGACGCGCGGCGGCGGCGGACACTACAACCGGGCTGACCAGCCCGGCGGCTGGCACTCAGGCGACACAGGCTATACGGGCGGTTCCGTCGGCAATAAGCGCGGTCCCACACCTCTCACCATCCGCTCGTTCCCCAGCGCCGTTATCCACATCGACGCTGACGCCTTCTTCGCCTCCTGTGAGCAGTCGCGCAACCCGGAGCTTAAAGGGCGGCCGGTCATCACCGGCAAGGAGCGCAACATCGTCGCCTCGATGAGCTATGAGGCCAAGGCCCGCGGCGTCGTGCGCGCCATGCGGCTCTCCGAGGTGAGAAAGCTCTGTCCTGATGCGGTCTTCCTGCCGTCCGACTATGAAACCTATAGTCTCTTGTCAAAAAGGCTGTTCTCCATCGTGCGCCGTTACACGCCGGACGTGGAGGAATACGGCATCGACGAGTGTTTTGCCGACATCACCGGCATGCAGCGGCCCATGCGCATGAACTACCGGCGCATCGCGGCCGCCATCAAGCAGGAGCTGGACGACGCCTTCGGCTTCACTTTCTCGATCGGGCTCGCGCCCAGCAAGACGATCGCCAAGATCGCCTCGAAGTGGAAGAAGCCCTCGGGGTTGACGATCATCTCCGGCAGGGATATCCACGAGTTCATCCGGGAGATGCCCGTGGAGAAGGTGTGGGGGATAGGCCCGCAGACGATGGCCTACTTAAACAAGCAGGGCATCCGCACGGCCCTCGATTTCGCGCGCCGCGACGAGGCATGGGTGAAATCCCATCTGAGCAAGCCCTTTTACGAGACCTGGCGGGAGCTCAACGGCGAGGCGGTGCTTCCGCTGGCGACGGAGGAGAAAGAGACTTACGCCTCAATCCAGAAAGTGAAGACCTTCACGCCGCCGTCCGCCGACCCGGTGTTCGTCTTCGCGCAGCTCTGCAAGAATGTTGAGAACGCCACCATGAAAGCCCGGCGCTACAAGCTGGCGGCGGGCAGAGCCGTCTGCTTTTTAAAGACACAGGATTTTCAGGGCAGGGGAGCGGAGGTCAGGTTCTCGCGGCCGACCGCCTTCCCTCACGAGGTCATCAAGGCGCTGGAGCCGGTGTTCGAGCGCCTGTTCAGGCCGTCGCAGCTCTACCGCTCGACGGGGGTGGTGCTCTTCAAGCTGGGTGATGACGTCATAACGCAGCCGGATCTCTTCGGAGTGACGGCGAGGATCGAACGGATGGCCCGGGTCTACGAGGCCGTCGACGGGGTGAGGCTCAAGTACGGAAAGCACACGCTTTTCCTGGGTTCCAGCTATCCCGCCCACAAGTTCGGACAGCATCTGGGTGAGCGCGGCGACGCGCCGGACAGAAAGGACGAGCTGTTCAATGGGGAGACGGCCCGCAAGCGGCTGGCGATACCGATGTTCATGGGAGACGTGAAGTAGTCAGCGGCGGTTACCGGCTGGAGAAATCGCCTGTCGTGTGCAGTTCGAGGATCAGGCGTTCATGGGCCGCGCGAGCTACGGCCGCGTGTCAGATGCGGGTCAGCTCGCTTAAGCTGCTGCCCTTGTTGCTCCAGGCTTCAGCGTCCTTTGGATCGAGCTCGAGCGCCTTGTCAAAACACTGGATGGCGTCGCTGTAGCGCCCAAGGCTGTTGAGGCTTTCACCCTTGCTGTTCCAGACGCGCTCGTTGCTGTCATCGGCCTCGAGCGATTTATCATACGAGCGGATCGCTTTCTTGAAGTCGGCGAGACTGTTGAAGCTCTGGCCGCGGCGATACCATGCGAGCGCGAAGCGGGGTTCGATATCGATTGCTTTTTCAAATGAGGCGATCGCCTTCTCGAACAGGCCGAGGCCGCGCAGGCTCTCGCCCCGGTGATAGCAGGCCTGCTCGTTCGCCGGCTCGAGCTTGAGGACCCGGTCGAAACAGCTGACGGCATCCTCGAATCGGCCGAGATTATGCAGACACCTGCCCTTGCCCATCCATGCGGCTCCATCCATCGGCTCTATACCGAGCGCCCTGTCAAAACTCTCAATCGCTTTCTCGTAGCGCTCGAGGCCGCGCAGGCTCTCACCCCTGCTGATCCAGGCGGGGTTGTGGCCGGGTTCCAGACCGGTGCACTTGTCGTAGCTGTTGATTGCTTTCTCGTAACGCCCAAGGCCGCGCAGGCTCTCGCCCCTGCCAAACCAGGCATCCGCCATCGGCTCCAGCCTGATCGCCTTGTCGTAGCTGTTGATCGCTTTTTCATAACGTCCGAGCCCGCGCAGACTTTCGGCCAGGCCGAAACATGCCTCCGCGCGCTGCGGTTCTATTTTCAACGTCCTGTTGAAACTGTTGACGGCCTTTTCATATTTGCCGAGAAGGCGCAGGCTTTCTGATTTGCTGAACCACGCGTCCGCGTCCGTCGGCGCAAGCTTCAGAGCTTTTTCGAAGCTGGCCAGAGCCTCTTCGAACTGCTCCAGCGCCTTAAGGCTTTCACCGCGGCTGTACCAGGTGGCGGGTTCCTTCTCACTGATTTCGAGCGCCTTGTCCAGGCATCGTATAGCTTCGTCGTAGCGTTCCTGCGCGCGCAGGCTCTCGCCTCTGCCGAACCAGGCGGCTGCGAATTCCGGGTCGATCTCCAGCGTCCTCACGAAGCTCTCGACCGCATCCGGGAAACGGCCCAGATCATGCAGGCTTTCGCCCTTGTGCAGCCAGCTGTCCCTGTGCCGGGGATCGATATCGATTATGTAGTTGAAGCTGGAGATAGCTTCCTCGTGCCGCGAAAGTTCACGCAGGCTGATCCCCTTGCGGTAGCCCGCCGGAACATGGGCCGGGTCAATATCAAGAGTTGCATCGAAGCTCTCGATGGCCAGGGCATGATCCGAGGCGCCCTGCTGGCTTTCGCCCTTGCCGAACCAGACCTCCACGTTTCGCAGGCCGAGTTCCAGCGATTGGTCATAACTGTCGACCGCTTCGCGCCAGGTTCCGATATTTCGCAGGCTCTCGCCCCGGCCGAACCAGGCCAGTGAATTCTTCGAATCGATCTTCAAGGATTTGTCGTATGAGCGGATCGCCTCCTTGAAGCGGTTCATATTTCGCAGGCTCTCGCCCCGGCCGAACCAGGCCAGTGAATTCTTCGAATCGATCTTCAAAGACTTGTCGTATGAGCGGACTGCCTCCTTGAAGCGGTCCAGGTGTCTCAGGCTTTCAGCCATGCCGAACCATATGGCCGCGTTCGCGGCATCGAGTCTTGACGCATTCTCGTAAGCCTGGACAGCCCTTTTATGGAGATCCTGGCTGCGCAGGCTTTCACCTTTACCGAACCATGAACCCGTGGATTTTGGTTTGAGAGCGATCGCCCGGTCATACGCTGAGACTGCTTCGCCGTAGCGTTCGAGGCTGCGCAGGCATTCCGCGCGGCCGAACCAGGAGAGGCTGTCTTTCTTGTCGAGCTTGAGCGCCGCGTAATAGCAATCGATGGCTTTTTCGAACGTCTCGAGGCTTCTCAGGCTCTCGCCGCGGCCGAACCAGGCGCCAGCGTGTTTTCCGTCAAGCCGGTTAGCCTTCTCATAGCAGGCCAGCGATTCCTCAAACCGGTCGAGGCTTCTCAGGCTCTCGCCGCGGCCGAACCAGGCGCCAGCGTGTTTTCCATCAAGCGCGATAGTCCCGTCATAAGCTTCGATGGCCCGTTCGTGACGTTTCAGACTACGCAGGCTCTCGGATTTGCCAAACCAGGCGGCAACATTTCCGGAGTCGAGTTTGATTACCTTGTCGAACGAGCGCACTGCCTGGTCGAATTGTCCGAGCATGCGCTGGCTGTCCGCTTTGCCGAACAATGCCGCCGCGTTCGTGGACTCCAGCTTGATCGTTTTTTCCAGGCACTCGATCGCTTTCATGTAACGGCCGAGTCCACGCAGGCTTTCACCCTTGCCGAACCAGGCGGCCGCGTCACGCGGTTCGAGCCTGATGGTCTTTTCGTAACAGCCGAGCGCCTTTTCGAAACTGCCACGCAGGCGGTAGCATTCGCCCCTGCCGAACCAGGCAGCTGCGCGTCTGGGCTCGAGCTTCGTTGCTGTTTCATAGGCGCCGCCGGCTTTTTTGAAGCGCTCCAGCGTACGCAGGCTCTCGCCACGCCCGAACCATGCGCTGGCGTTAGCGGGATCGATCTCCAGAGCTTCCTTGTAAGATCCCTTTGCTTTTTTGTGATTACCCAGGCTACGCTGGCACTCCGCTTTGCCGAACCAGGCAAGTGAAACAGAAGAATCGAATTTTAAGGATTTTTCGAAGGCGGTGATCGCCTGCTCGAGGCGACCAAGGCCGCGCAGACATTCTCCGCGGCCGAACCATGAGGCTGCGTTCTTCGGCTCGAGCTTGAGTGCCTTGTCGTAACTCGCGGAAGCCTCATCAAGCCGGTCGAGGCTTCTGAGACATTCTCCGCGGCCGAACCATGAGGCTGCGTTCTTCGGCTCGATTTTTATTGCCGTTTCAAAATCAGGAACCGCATCATCATGATTCCCGAGGCTCCTGAGGCATTCTCCGCGTCCGAACCACGCGTCCGCGTTTTTCGCGTCCAGTCCGAGCGCCTCGCCGTAGCTTTCAGCGGCTTTCCTGTAATGCCCGAGACTGCGCAGGCTCTCGCCCTTGCCGAACCAGTATTCCGGAGCCAGACTGTTTATCGAGATAGCTTTTTCATATGAAGCAAGGGCTTTTTCAAACTGTCCGAGACCGCGCAGGCTCTCGCCCTTGCCGAACAGGGCATGCTGATTGCCGGGGTCGAGCTTCAAAGTTTTGTCAAAAGATTGGACAGACTTGTCGAACTGCTCGAGGCTGGCGAGGCTTTCGCCCCTGACGAGCCAGGCCCCCGCGATATCGTTGTTGACGCCGAGTGCTTTATCCAGACACCTGACGGCATCTTCGAATCTTCCGAGCCCATCCAGGCTGACTCCCATGCTATACCAGGCATTCGCCATCCGGGGCTCAACTTCCAGGGCTTTCTCAAAGCAGCGGATTGCTTCCTCGAGCCTGCCCAGCCGGCGCAGGCTGTCGCCCTCACCGAACCAGGCGGAAGCCATGCCGGATTCGGTCTGTGAGGCCCTGGCGAATGATGCTGATGATTCCTTGAAGCGTTCAAGACTGGCCAGGTTCTCGCCTCTGCCTGCCCATGCGGCCGCGGAAGCGGGTTCTATTTCGAGCGCATGGTCAAACGAGTCGACAGCTTCAGCGAAGCGCCCCTGATCGCTAAGCGCTACAGCCCGGTTGAACCAGGTCTTCGCGTCATTCGGGTTCAGCTCAAGTGCTTTGTCGAAACAGAGGATGGCGTCTGCCGGAGTCACTGGCTTCGGTGCCGGAGCCTGTGCTTCCATATGGACAGGAGCGGCTGCAACGAGCTCCTCGACCGGCTCATCGACAACCGGCTCAGGTTCCTCGACGGTAACTTCCTCGACCGGCTCATCGACAACCGGCTCAGGTTCCTCGACGGTGACTTCCTCGACCGGCTCATCGACAACCGGCCCAGGTTCCTCGACGGCTTCTTCTTCGGGAATCTTTTCGAAGACAGCCGCTTCTTCAACTTCTTCGAAGACAATATCCGCAGGGGCGGCTTCTTCTTCCTGCAGGATCTCCTCAGCGGTCTCGCCTTCAGCCACGACTATCACTTCAGGTTCTTCAACCGTGACTTCCTCGACCGGCTCATCGACAACCGGCTCAGGCTCTTCAACCGTGACTTCCTCGACCGGCTCATCGACAACCGGCTCAGGTTCCTCGACGGTGACTTCCTCGACCGACTCCTCGACAACCGGCTCAGGTTCCTCGACGGCTTCTTCTTCGGGAATCTTTTCGACGACAGCCGCTTCTTCAATTTCTTCGAAGACAATATCCGCAGGGACGGCTTCTTCTTCCTGCAGGATCTCCTCAACGGTCTCGCCTTCAGCCACGACTATCACTTCAGGCTCTTCAACCGTGACTTCCTCGGCCGGCTCCTCGACGACCGGTTCAGGCTCTTCGACAACCGCGCCTTCGATATATGGGTCCTGCATCCGCAGGAGCGCAAGTTCCCGCCTGCATTTGTTGAGGCTGTCCATTGCCTCCCTGTTTCCCTCGTCGAGTTCGAGGACGTTTCTGAAACAATGAGAGGCGCGTTCGAAATCAAAAGCCTCGAGCAGCGCACCGCCCTTACCCGCCAATGCGTCCGCATCTTCATGGTCCAGCTTCAGGGCTTCGTCATAACTCATTACCGCCTCATCCGGCCTTTTAAGATTCCTGAGCGTGGCTCCCTTCTCAATCCAGGCGGGCGCATAACCGGGGTCGATCTCGAGAGCCCTTTCAAGGCAGGCAAGCGCGGGTTCGAATCGTCCCAATGCCCTGGTTGTCGCGCCGTCGAAATACCAGACGACGGGGTCCCAGAGCTCGATCTG